>Ga0228614_1000651_pt1 | contig 18532 bp, 15 predicted proteins | sample 15DmetaG_FD_190531 | JGI IMG/M metagenome (GOLD analysis project Ga0228614, IMG submission 190531) | Seawater microbial communities from Monterey Bay, California, United States - 15D | ecosystem: Environmental > Aquatic > Marine > Coastal | place: USA: California | collected 2016-10-13
ATTGAGAACATATTCAAGATAAAATAACAAATATTAAACATAAATTTTTATCTGAAAAAGAAACTAATAATTTTGAAGAGTCTCCTTCAGAACTAACTAAAATATGGTCAGCGAAAGAAACACTGTATAAATTATCTGGCGAGAAAGGGATTAACTTTAGAACTAATATTGAATTAGAAAAGTTATCACTTGATACATGGAAAGGTATTATCAAATCAAACATTTCAGAAAAAACTACAACCATTAAAATTGCATTAATCAACAACACCGTTCTCTCTTTAAACATTTCTGCTTGTGAATAAAAATACATACAAAAAGATAAGTCAAAATAAAGGACAAATAGCTATCCTTATTGACCCTGAAAACTCTTTCAAAGAAGATTCATTAATAACACTTTTAAATAAAATTGAAAAAGCAAAAGTTGATTTTATTTTTATTGGAGGAAGCACTGTTTCAAAAAAAGAATTTGAAACGTCTATTAACATCATTTCAAAACATACAAAACTTCCTATTGTCATATTTCCTGGGTCTCATAACCAAATATCAAAAAAAGCGGACGCATTGTTATATCTAAGCCTTTTATCAGGTAGAAATCCTGACTACTTAATTGGGCACCATGTTCAATCGGCAAGCGAATTGATTAATATGGACATAGAAATAATACCGACCGGCTATATACTTATTGATGGAGGAAACTTATCCACTGTTGCTTATGTAAGTCAAACAACACCAATACCAAGAGATCAAATAAGCATAATCAAAAACACAGCTATAGCAGGTGTTCTTCAAGGAAAAAAACTATTATATTTCGATGCAGGGAGTGGAGCAATGAAATCAATCCCTCCAGAAATAATAAAAGAGCTTCTTTTTTTAGAAACTCCCATGATTGTTGGTGGAGGAGTTAAGTCGATTGAGGAAATAGAAAATCTTAAATCAAGTGGTGTTAATGTAATAGTTATTGGTAACCATATAGAGGAAAACCATGATTTCCTAAATGAAATCAAAGAATATAAGGAAAAACAAACCATATAATTAAAATTTCGTACAGTTCAATCAAACTCAGCTAAATAGTATAGAATAATTGATGTCAATTATATATATTTGTAATTGTGAAATGTTAATATATAATTAATAAAACTTTAATTCTATATAATCAGCTGTTTTATAGTTTATTATATTTTATATTTTCACGATTTTTTGATTAAAATGAATTTTAGTTTGGATAGAAAAAACCGATATACAAAATATTGTCTTTATATTTATCCGTTATATTAAATTATAGTGTTATCATGAATAAACTTTTTACGAATTTATTATTACCGTTATCAGCAATTATTTTTGCTTTTAATCTTTATGGTCAACATGATCATTCAAAATGTGGTACTACCGAAGAACTTCACAAGTTGTATGAAAAAGATCCTGGACTTAAAAAAGTAATTGAGAAATCTTTTAAAACAAAGTACAAGACAGAGAAAACTGGAGATGAAACGACGTTGTATATTATCCCTGTAGTATTTCATGTTCTTCATGAAAATGGAACAGAAAGACTTTCAAAGAGTACAATAACCTCTCATTTAGATGCTTTAAATAAACAATTTAGAAATGCTTTTGTAAGTCACTCTAACAACGACCCAGCTTTTGATGATCTTAGAGGTGATGCTTTCATTGAGTTTAGACTTGCAAAAATTGACCCTCAAGGTAATTGTACTGATGGTATAGAATATATAAACACTAAAGAGACTAACATTGGTACAAATGATTCAAAGTTAAATCAATGGAATAGATCAAAATACCTTAATATTTGGACTGTAAAATCTTTTAAAGATAGACCAACCCTACTAGGATTTTCTCAATTCCCAGATGCTGTAACAGGAAGTAATTATATACATGATGGTGTTATAATGAAAAGTTCAGAAATTGATGGGTTTAGTACCACACTTACCCATGAAATTGGTCACTATCTAAGTTTAGCACACCCATGGGGAAACAACAATGACCCTGAGGAAGTTTGTGGAGATGATGGAATTGATGATACACCTATGACTAAAGGTTATCAATCTATTTGTCCAGTACCTTCTTTAGACTATCCTAATATTTGTGAATTAAATGACTTTGACGCGTTTATGACATTTGATAGTTTAAGAACATCTGGAGGAACAGTAGATGTTACTCCAATAGATACAATTGACTATTTATATGTTAGTAAAATGGAAGCTGTAGGTGTTTCATCTAACACTTTATCAGATAGTACTTTTGAATATAACAACTGGGCATTAGGAGGTGTAGATCAAGATACAGTATATGCAAATCAAACTGGAAATATTGATTTAAATAAATATTATGAAACCAAACTATGTGTGACTGGAGATAATTTATTAGATGTAAAAAATATAATTTTTAAAGCTCAAAGAAATGCTGATGGTGTAAAATCTATAGCAATAAGATCAAGTATCGATAATTTCCAAAACAATGTCTCAGTAACAACAAATAATCGAAACATAACAAAAATTAAAAATAATTCAGTTTACATCGAGCCTGATACTTCAAGGTTCTTTCAATTAACTGCAAGTATTTCTAACATAACTGATAGATTAAAGAATGATACAATAACTTTGAGAATTTATGGTTGGAACGCAGAAACATCTAACGGGACTTTTTCAGTTGACTCGTTATTTTTATCTGGTAGAATTGGAGCAATTGAGAATATTGAAAACTATATGGACTATGCAAACTGTCCTAAAATGTTTACAAAAAATCAAATCACAAGAATGAGAGCAGCTTTGACAAGTGATGTTTCTAATAGGTCTAATTTAATATCACCTGAGAATCAAATTGCAACAGGAATAAACACAACTGTTACTTGTGCTCCTATAGCTGAGTTTTATGCAAATAATAGATTTATATGTCAAGGTTCTCAAATTAAATTTTACGAAGAATCCTATAATGGATCCGTTGAAAGTAGAGTATGGTCTTTTGAAGGTGGTAACCCATCAACTTCTACAGAACAAGATCCTATTGTAAGTTTTGATACTCCAGGTTATAAAAAAGTGACTCTAACTGTTAGTAATGCTGCTGGAACTGATGAGGTCACTAAATCAGATTATATTTATATAGGTCACAGCTATGGAGAAGTAGTTGGACCTCAACAATTCACATTAGATGATGGAAGAGAATGGTGGTTTATTTTAGATAATCCTGAGTCAAACTACGCTAAATTTCAGATTGTAGACGAAGTAGGATATGACAAAACAACATGTTTCAAATTAAACAACTTCAGAGACTTGTCTGATATTGAGAATACGTCTGAAGATAAATTATACTATCAAAGACTTGGAGATAATAAAGATGCAATAATTACACCGTCAATTGACTTAACTCACAGTTCAGGTTTAACATTTAAATTCAAATATGCTTATGCAACTGATGGAACAACTATATCTGAAGGAATAAATATGGATGAAGTAGACGTAACTGAAGCTATACGTGTTTACAAGTCAACAAACTGTGGCCAAACTTGGGGGTCACCAATAAGCACTATTGATGGAGGTGATTTATTAACTGCTGGATTTGCTGGAAAAATTGATTTTGCACCTAGTTCTAATGTACTATGGAAAGAATTTAGTAGATCTTTTACATCAAGTAGTTCAGATAACAAAGTAAGATTTAAAATAGAATTTACTTCATCTGATGTATCAAATAACTTGTATATAGATGATATTTTCATAGATGGTATATTAGGATTACCATCAGAAATAGCTGATTTAGATTTAAACATTTATCCAAATCCTTTAAATGCAAATCAACAGATTAAGGTTAATTATAGAGCTGGAAATAATCCTATCGAATTAACACTAAGAAATGCTCAAGGACAAGTTGTTTACAACAAAACAATTGAAACAACAAATGCACAGGTTAACCATACGCTTAACCTTGACTCTAAAATATCTTCTTCTTGTTACTTCTTAGAAGTAAGGAATGGTGAGTTTAAAACAGTTAAAAAGGTGGTTGTTTTATAATATAAAATCTTAAAACAGGAAAAAGGAGAGTGAATTTACTCTCCTTTTTTTATGTCTAATATTTGATGAAACAAAAAGTATTCTCTTCAAAACAATATAATGCAAGTTCAACTGAAATTATGATGATACATTTAAACTCTATAAAAACGTTTTAAGAGATCATTTAAGGATGTATCAAGAAAAGATAAATAGAGAATTTGATTATCACTTTAAATAAACAAAATATAAAATCGAAAAGACCTATCTAAAACGTTTAGTAAACTCCCACATAACTACACCTGCACAAACAGATACATTTAAACTATGTTTTGTACCAAACTGAGGTATTTCAATAATATTATCGGATAAGTCGATGACCCTCTGATCAACTCCATCAACTTCATTCCCAAAAACCAAGGCAAATTTAGAGTCCTTTAAATTATTGATCTCATTTAATGGAATGGTATCTTCAGCTTGTTCAATTGAACATATACTATAGCCTGAAAATTTTAATGATTTAACTAATTCTTCAGTAGACTCAACATGTTCCCATTCAATTGAATCTGTTGCACCTAAGGCAGTCTTATTAATATCTCTATGAGGAGGTGTAGCAGTTATCCCACACAAATAGATTTTTTCAACATTAAAAGCATCTGATGTTCGAAAAAAAGAGCCTATATTATTTAGACTTCTTATATTATCAAGGACAATAACTAAAGGGAACTTCTTTTGCGTTTTAAACTCACTCTCAGAAACTCTGTTTAGTTCCCATAATTTAAGTTTTCTATTCAAAATACAATAATGTTAAAGATTTTTCTGCATCAATAGCTTAATCCTACTCATAAACTCAGAAGCATAAACAAATTCATTAATTTCTTTATTATCTGTTTTTATAATAGAATTTCTATCTCCATTCCACCAGTTTTGACCTTCATGAATGAAAATAATATTATCACCTATTTCAATAACAGAATTCATGTCATGAGAAATAACAACTGTTGTTATATTAAACTCATAAGTAATTTCTCTAATCAGGTTATCGATTACGATTGATGTTCTTGGGTCTAAACCAGAATTAGGTTCATCACAGAAAAGATACTTAGGTTTCATAGCAATTGCTCTAGCAATAGCAATTCTCTTTTGCATTCCACCACTACACTCAGCTGGTAAAAGTTTATTTTTACCGGATAGATTAACTCTATCTAAACAAAAATTAACCCTATCAAGCATTTCTTTTTTAGACATATCCGTAAACATGGTCAAAGGAAACATAATATTCTCCTCCACCGTCATAGAATCAAAAAGAGCAGAGCCTTGAAAAAGCATACCTATCTCTTTTCTGATTTCTCTTCTTTGAAAACTATCTAATTCAGAAAAATTTCGACCATCATAACTAACAAGACCTTCATCTACTTCATGAAGCCCAACAATACATTTTGCTAGAACAGACTTACCCTGTCCTGACTGACCAATAATCATGTTAACCTTACCAGTCTGAAAAGAAGCCGACAAATCTTTCAATATTTTGTTCGAGCCAAACGATTTATTTAAGTTCTTAACTTCTATCATTATAAAAGAATCATTTGAGTTAAGAAGAAGTTACAAATAAGAATTACAATACTACTTATCACAACCGCTTGAGTAGAAGAACGACCAACATCTAAAGCTCCACCTTTAGTATAATATCCGTAAAAAGAAGATACAGAAACAATAACAAAAGCAAAAACTACCGTTTTTATTAAAGCGTAACCTATATTACCTAAAACGAAAAAAGACCTTAAACCAAAAACATAGGTTTCAGTAGTGGATAAATTAGAAGAAACAATAGCTATCCAACCTCCAATTAAACTTAAACCAATAGAAAATATCGTCATAATTGGAAAAAATAGAACAGCTGCAGTTATTTTAGGTAAAACTAAATAAGATAAGGAATTAACTCCCATAGTTTCTAAAGCATCTATTTGTTCAGTAACTCTCATAGTACCGATCTCAGAAGCGATATTTGAACCAATTTTACCAGCAAGAATTAAAGATAAAATAGTAGGAGAAAACTCTAAAATTGTACTAGAACGTGTGATAAAACCAATAGTGTACTCTGGTAAAAGTGGTGAATCCATATTAGCAGCAGTTTGTAAAGAAATAACTGCCCCCATAAAAACAGATAAAATTGTTACGATAGGAAGGGATTTAATTCCGATTGTTTCTATCTCATTTAGGAGTCGTACACGAAATATTCTCCATTTTTCCGGCTTAGAAAACACGATGCTCAACATCAAAAAATATTTCCCTATATTTACTAGTACTTTCATATCAACTGCTAAGTTAATAGTATTTTATGTCAAAATGAACCAAATAAAGAATCTTTATCAATAATTTTACACTTTTAATTATTCAAAATACTTGAAAAATATCCTAGACAATAAAAGAACTAAACTGAGAATAAACTTCAGTAAATTTATTCCAATTGAATTTGTTGATCTTGTTGTTGATCTATTAATTGCCTACCCAATCAAATTTAAAATAGTACCTCCACGTAAAACTAAACTAGGAGATTTTAAATACGGAACAAAATTAGAAAAACCAGAAATAACAATTAATGGAGATTTAAATCCATATTCTTTTTTAATAACGACACTTCATGAATTCGCACATTTACATACTTATTTAGAGTTTGGAAATAAAGTAGCTCCTCATGGTAAAGAATGGAAAAATAACTTCCAAAAACTTTTATTACCTGTGATTGAATCCAAAAAACTTCCTGAAGACATAGAAAATGTTTTAATAAATTCCACCATTAAAATAAAAGCCTCTTCTTGTTCTGACATAAACTTATCAAGGGTATTAAAGAAATATGATGAAAATAAAGAAGGAGTTGAGTTATTAGAAAGGCTTCCGAAAAACGCTATATTTGTATTAAATGGAAAAGAGTTTATAAAAGGAGACTTAAGAAGAAAACGTTACCTTTGTACTGAAATAATTAGTAAACGCCAATATCTAGTGAATGCTCTAGCGGAAGTTATTCCTAATAATAATTAAAAAAATGAAAGATAATTATTGTATAATTATGGCTGGTGGAATCGGAAGTAGATTCTGGCCAATGTCAACTCCTCAAAGACCTAAACAATTCTTAGATGTACTTGGTATAGGGAAGTCATTAATACAAATGACTTTTGAAAGGCTTTTACTTATAGCACCTAAAGAAAATATATTTATCGTAACAAATGACTCTTATAAAGAATTAGTAAAAGAGCAACTTCCAGAGATAAATGAAATGCAAATATTAACAGAACCTAAGAGAAAAAATACAGCACCTTGTATTGCTTATGCTTCTGCCAAAATACTTTCTATTAATCCTAATGCAACATTAGTTGTTGCTCCTTCAGATCATTTAATTCTAAAAGAAGATAAATTTAAAGAAACTGTAGATATAGCAATTAAAAATGCAATATCAGATGAACGATTAGTAACAATTGGAATAAAACCAACACGACCTGATACAGGTTACGGATATATAGAATTTTCTCAAAATAGAGAGATTTTTCCAGGTCAAATAACACCAGTAAACCACTTTAGAGAAAAACCTAGTCGAGAAATGGCTGAATTATTTTTGAAAAGTGGAAACTATTATTGGAATTCAGGAATTTTTATTTGGCAGGCTAAAACAATTTTAAAAGCCTTAGAAAAATTCAAACCAAAACTTCATAAACTTTTTGCTGGTGACTTATCTTTTTACAACACTGACATTGAAAAAGAAAATGTGAATAGGTGTTTTGAAGCTTGTGAAGATATATCAATTGACTTTGCTGTAATGGAGAACGCAAAAAACACGGATGTAGTTTTAGCTAATTTTGACTGGTCAGATCTTGGAACATGGGGTAGTCTTTACAACCATATTGAAAAAGATTATAACGGAAATGCCGTGATTGGAGATAATGTTCACATAATAAATTCATCAAATTGTATTGTCAACCTTCCAAATAATAAATTAGCACTAATTGAAGGTTTAAATGATCATATTGTAGTTGAATCAGATAACATGTTGATGATACTTAATAAAAACGATGAGCAAAATCTGAAAAAATATTTACACCCAATGGAGAAAAAAAGCCCATCGTTCTTCAAGAAATAATATAATCTCTTTACCTCATTTATTTTTTGTATTTTCATTCTTCAAGTATGAACTTACACAATAAGCATATATTTCTATTTATCAGTCTAATAACTAATTTAATAAGTTTTGGACAAGATATACATTGGTCTCAATTCAATGACAATCAACTATTCCAAAACCCTGCTAATTCAGGAAGTTTTAAAGGAGACTATCGTTTTATCGCTAATAGAAGAAATCAATGGAAAAGTGTAACAGAACCTTTTACTTCAACAAACTTATCTGTAGACAAGAAACTTAAAAAAGATGCAGGAATAGGTCTATTATTTTTTGACGACGCTGCTGGCGATGGAAAGTTCAGAACGAATGAATTTCAATTTAACTTTGGGCACCCTTTAAAAATTTTTAAGGATTCAAATACTAATTTTAGAGTAGGTTTAAATATTGGTTTGAACCATAGACAAATTAATATGGATCTTTTGACATTTAACAATCAATATAATGGGATGTACTATGATGAATCTATACCCTCTAATGAAAACTTTTTAAGTCAAAAAAACACAAATTTCACTATCGGTTTAGGTTCAACTTTTAAATATTCTTTTTCTAACCTAGATTTTGAAATAGGAACAAGTCTTTTTAACCTCAACAGGCCGAACCAAAGTTTTTATGAGAAGGAGGTAAAACGAGATATTCGTTCAAGTACTTTTGTGAAAACAAATTTTTTAATCCACAAAATATTCTCTATTCAACCGAGTTTAAACCTTCAAATTCAAGGTGTGTATCGCTCTTTAATTATTGGTTCTAATATTAAATACAATTTATCAAATACCCATTTAAAATATTTAGCAGTTTACTTTGGCTCCTGGTTAAGGAATAAGGATGCTGTAATTTTCAATTTAGGTATTGATTATCAAAACTGGTTTTTAGGCATAAGTTATGATGTCAATATATCTACTTTAACAACTGCAAGTAATTATAGAGGTGGTTCTGAAATAGCAATCCGATATATTATCCAACAGTATAAACCAAAAAAAATAACACATAGGATATGCCCAGATTATCTTTAATATTTCTTTTCTTGATTTTTCAGCTTCAAATTTTAGGTCAAAATGAAATAAAACATAGACTTAAGTTTATTGAAGAACTAGAAGAAAAAGGCGATTACTATTACGCCATAAAAATTTTTAAGGAAATATTAGAAATGGACTCAACCTCAGTTGAAGTTCATTGGAAGTTTGCTGAAGCTCTAAGAAAATATAAAGATTATCAAACTGCTGAGAAAGAATATCGATATGTATTCCAAAATGATAGTGCTCAACTTTTTCCTAAAGCAATTATTTATAAAGGGTTAATGGAAAAGCAAAATGGGAAATACGATATAGCAATTCAAACATTCAAAACTGCTAAAAAGAAGTATTTAAAAAATAGACGATCTTACGAGTATTTAAAAATAAAAAATGAATTAAGTAGCTGCCTATGGGCAAGATCACATCAAGATGATTCGATACAAGTTTCATTTGAACAACTTCCTAAAACAATAAATACAAATAATTCTGAATTTGGTAGTACTATCTTCGAAAACAGTCTTTATTTCACAAGCCTTCGTTCTGATTCAATTAACAATGAAGAGGTGTATGATACAAAATATTCAACATCTATTTACGAGTCAAAAAAAATAGAGGGTGTATTTCAAGATGCTATGAAGGTGAAAAATATTAATAATAACAATGAAAATATTGGGAATGGTGTGTTCTCTTTAGACGGTAATCGTTTTTATTATTCTAAATGCTCATATAAAAAAGATAATTATCAGTGTGTGATAATGGTTTCAAAAAAACAAAATGGCATTTGGAGCATTGGAGATAGCCTTGGCGAAATAATTAATGCTAAAAATTACAATACTACAATGCCTTCTATTAGTAAAATGGAAGATCAGGAAGTCTTATTCTTTTCATCTGATCGAGAAGGGACTAAAGGAGGTTTAGATATCTGGTATAGCTTTATTAAAAATAATAATCAATACTCTAAAGCAAAATCAATAAGGTCTATTAACACAATTGAAAACGAAACAACACCATGGTTTGATACTTTAAAGCAAAAACTATACTTTTCATCTAATTGGTATGAAAACTATGGAGGGTATGATGTTTTCTATTCTAATTACAATGGAAGTTTTGAAAAACCGATAAATGCTGGTCAACCAATAAATAGTCCATCAAATGATCTCTATTATTTTATGGAAAAAGACACTTTCTTTGTTTCTAGTAACAGAGTTGGTGTAAATCATACCAATGTTTCCACATGTTGCTCAGACATATTTATTGGATTTCCAGTGGAGATTAAAAAGGATAGTTCTGAAACAATCAAAGAAACGTTAGAATCGCTGAATAAAAGATTGCCAGTTACCTTATATTTTCATAACGACTTTCCAAATCCGAAAACAAAAGACACTTTTACAAATGTAAACTATATTGATTCCTATAAGGAATATATTTCCATGCTAGAAACCTATAAAAATGAATATGCAAAAGGGCTTATTGGAACACATGCAGAAGAAGCTAGAGAAGATATTTCTGATTTCTTTATAGAATATGTAGAACAAGGAGTTAAAGATTTAAGTTTATTTAGAGAATTACTGTTAGACGAATTAAAAAAGGGAAGAAAATTTAATCTATACATTAAAGGTTTTGCAAGTCCATTAGCAAAATCTGACTATAATGTGAACTTAACAAAAAGAAGAATAAATTCACTAATTAATTACTTAAAGAACTATGATAATGGCATTTTTAAACCGTATATAGACAATCAAAGTTTACTTTTTAAAGAAATTCCATTTGGAGAAAATACCGCAAACAAATTGACGAGTGATAATCCAAACGATGTAAAAAACTCAATTTACTCTAGAGCAGCAGCAATTGAAAGGAAAATTGAAATTCAAAGTATCCGTTTAATAGAAGGTCTAACTTTAACAACTACAAATCAATTACAGAATCTAGGAAAGATAAATAAAAAGCAAATAGTATCAACTGTCTTTATTATAAAAAACACCAGTGATAAAAAGGTCGAAATAGAATCTATTGAAATACCTTGTGTATGTAATAAAGTGGAAATTGAAAAAATGACTCTATCCGCCGGCGAAGAAATCCCTGTAAAACTGATATTTAATTCAGAAAACTACCAGGGTAAAATTGTTAAATCTATTTATATACAAGTGAAAGATCAAAGTGAAAAATTAAGGTTAGTGATGACAGCTGAGGTAGAATAAAGATAATTGATTATTATTGTAGATAGAATTAAAGTTTATTTCAACTACAATAGGAAATTAAACCAATGTAAACAAAGAAACAAACATCTGCTGTTATTATTTATCCATTAACTAACTTTGTTGTGTTCAAAAAGCGATATCCTACTATCCCATTACAACTTCCCTTACTCCCAAAATAAAAATTAATTTTGGCTTTTTACTAAAAATCGAACTTAGGTTAGTAAATTTGCGTTTAATGAGTGAAGATTCAAATAGTATTAAAACTTTAAATAAACCTAAACAAAGGTTAATATTTATTGATATAGCTAGGTCTATCGCAATTCTTTTAATGCTAGAAGGACATTTTGTCGATGATTCATTAATGTTAGAATATAGGGACCCTAACAATCTATTATACAGCACTTGGTTATTTATTCGTGGTTTTACTTCCCCTACTTTTCTTACTGTAACAGGAATTGTATTTGTATACCTTCTCCTTGGAAATAGTCATATTGATTATTTTAAAAATAATAGAGTAAAAAAAGGATATAAGCGATTTATCGAATTATTATTTTGGGGTTATTTACTACAATATTATGCCTTTCATGTATTACAATGTATAGGTATAGGAATTTTTACCATTCTAATTATTTATGGAATATATAGATTAGTTAAGGTAATCCCATTATGGATCTATTTTTTCATTTTAGGAACTTTAGTATTTTCTAGCTATCTATTTTTTGGAAGTCTTCCTAAAGATTTTTATTGGCCTCAAAATTACCCGATGTTCATTCAGAACATGTTTCATGGAAAATACTCTATTTTTCCTATTTTACCAACAATGGGTTACACATTATACGGTGCTATGTTTGGGACATTACTATTTACTTACAAAGAAAATGTCAAAAAATGGAGCTTTATTATCATTACACTTACCTCTGGTTTAGTACTTTTCTTTTTCTCCAAAGACATATTAGTTTATTTTGATCAAAAAGTCTTAATGAATACCAATTATCATATCTATACTTTAGACTGGCTTTATGAATGTTTAGGAATGGTTTTGATAGTTCTAAGTTTCTTAATTATTATTGAAAAGTTATTCAAGGAGATAAAACCAAATCTATTTATAAAAATTGGACAAAATACTTTAACCATTTATATACTCCATATGGTTGTCCTTTATGGTAGCATTTCTGGATATGGTCTTAATAGGTTATTTCATCATAATTTAACTCCATATCAATTGTTTCCAGCTTTATTTGGATTTATGACTTTGTTCGTAATAATTATTTACTTTATTGATAAAATCAAGGAAAAACTTAGCTTCATATTATCACCAATAAGAAAGGTAACTAATAAACCTTTTGGAATTGCTGAAAAGGCAGTCAAATAATTATATTTTTTTATTCTCTTTTCCTATTATTGGAAGAGACCTTCTAGGCTTCTTTGGTTTCTTTGGTTTTGAAAAGATAATTAATTGAGAAAACTCTCTAACACCACATTCATCTTCAACAACTAACTTTAAATGATATTTCCCAGATCTTCTATATCTATGTATTGGATTCATAGATATAGAAGATTTACCATCGCCAAAATCCCATTTTAAAGAACTAGAATTTGGATAGTTAGCATTCCCTTCAAGAAGGTATTTAAAGTTAGCTGTTCTATAATATCCAATAGAAGATCTATTCAAATTAAGATTCAAATTATCATAATTCTTGATGACGAAACTAAAAGCTTCATTTTGAATAATGTTCGCTTTGTTATTTTTTACTGAATAGGAACTCTCCGGATACTCTTGAAATATTGAACTATAAAAAGTACAAGCTGAAAGATAAGAACCATAAAAACTAGGATGTTGGTTATCTTTATTATACAAGTTTATTTTCGGATTGGATTTATATACATTTCTCCAAACCATCCCTACCGGAACAATTGGTATATCATATAATTCGCTAACATATTCGTACCCTTTAATAACACTATCTTGCATTTTAGAGTAATCATTTATTTCGTCTCTATACTTTACTCCATATTTATACCCCCAAGTATTATATAATAATAAATTTACACATGGATGATACTTATGGATACTATCGAGAATCATATCAAAATATGGTAAAGATGCTGTATCGATATGAGGCTTTGAGAAACTAAACTCTCTACTAAATCCTTGTAAAATAATAAAGTCCCAATTTCTACTTTTAATGGATTCATACATATCTAATCTAGACGAATGTATTTTGAAAGAGGAATTAGATTTGGTATTCATTTCAACGTATACATTTTTATTGTTATACTTCGAAATATCATTAAAAATTTTAGGCATATTATTCATATGGGTATAACTATTACCAATGAATAATATATTTATAGGTGTGTTTTTAATTAACTGAGAAAAAACAAAAGGTGAAGTAAAAGAAAATATGACAGCTAATAAAGAAGCACTAATAAGACTTTTAAGCATTCCAAATCAATTCAGCAATAGACTTAAGTTCATCACTTGTTAATTCAAGCTTAGAATTTGAAAAATTCATATCGTTCATTTTATTCATAGGAACCAAATGAACGTGAGCATGAGGTACCTCTAACCCAATAACAGTAAGACCAACTTTTTCACATGGAAATACTTTTTTAATTTTATTAGCAACAACCTTAGAAAAAACTAATAAATCAGATAATACTGAATCATCTAAATCAAAAATGTAGTCGACTTCAATTTTAGGGATAACTAAAACATGGCCCTTTTGTAAAGGATTTATATCTAAAAAAGCCAAAAAGCTATCATTCTCAGCAACCTTAAAACATGGTATATCCCCATTAATTATTTTAGAAAAAATGGTACTCATCCTCTGGAAATATTAAGAATTTCAAATTTAATAATACCATTTGGTGTTTCTACTTCTGCAATATCACCAACAGAATTACCAATTAATCCTTTACCAATTGGAGAATCAATAGATATTTTTTTAGCTTTAAGGTCAGCTTCGTTTTCTGCAACAAGCGTATATTCCATCTCCATACCATTAGCAATATTCTTTATTTTAACTTTAGATAAAATAAAGACTTTACTGCTATCAATCATAGACTCATCAATAACTCTTGCATTAGCAAGTACGGTTTCTAGTTTTGAAATTTTCATTTCTAAAAGTCCTTGAGCTTCTTTAGCTGCATCGTACTCAGCATTTTCAGATAAATCACCTTTATCACGTGCTTCACCTATTTGATTTGAAATAGATGGACGTTCTATTGTCTTCATTTCATGTAACTCTTTTTTTAAACGAGCTAATCCTTCTTCTGTATAATATGTTATCTGAGACATTTGTAATCTTTTATATAAAACAAAAACAAGAGAGAACCATTGGAACTCTCTTGCTCTTCTAAATTGTAAAATTTATTTAATACTAATAGTAGCTCCTAAAGTATGAATAACTCCAAAAGCTCCAGCAAATCTAGATGTGTATTCAATACCTAAAGCACTTTTGTTTTTACCAACCAAAGCATCAACAGAAAAACCAGCGGTTGGTCCAACTAAAGCATTAGATCTATTTACAGATGAAAAAATATTCTTCTCATAAACAAAACCACCTCTTACATTGAAGGCTAAACTTTCTGTTGTCATTCCATAATCTAAACCTAATCTAAACTGATCGTAAGAAAATGAATTAGCAGTGTAACCAAAAGCAGTAGTCAACTTACTCTTCTCATCAAAGATAAAGTCATAAGAACCACCAATATTCAATAATGCTGGTAACTCAAACTCTTGGGTTCTTTGATTAAATGTCGCAATATTTCCTGTTGTGGCATTATAAGCTTGTTCATTAAAACCATCTCCTCTATATTTCATAGTTGGTCCAACATTTTTTAAAGCAATACCAAACTTAACTTGTTCTTGCTCACCTGTAACATATCTAACACCAACATCAATAGCGACACCACTAGCTCTCATATTTGACATACTTTCAGAAATAACTTTAAAGTTAATACCTCCAGAAATAGTTGTAGAAAATGATTTTGCATAACCAATATTAAAAACATTAATTCTAGGAGAAAAAGTACCAATGTTACCTTCAGGATTTGCAACTGTAGTAATAGGAATATCACCGAAATTCATTGCTTGAATACTAACAGAGAAAACTGAATTTTCAGAAATTCTCTGAGCTAAACCAGCTGAATTAAAGCCAATACCTGAAGCAGTACCCATCCAGTTTGAATAATTAAACTTGATTTGTGTTTTAGTTAATGAAGCTAAACCAGCAATATTAGTATAAGTAGCTTCAATACCAGTGGAATTAGATATACTAGCATCCGCCATCGCAGATGATCTAGCCCAAGGATTAACTAATAAATGAGACGCACCTGCTGATCCTACCCTATCCTCATTTCCAGCAAAAGATGCTGAAGAAGATAAAATTAGACCACCAAAAATTATGTTTTTTAAAGATATCATAGATATTTTCATCTTAATAGTTTTAACAATTTTAAATACCGTGTAAATCAAGTTGACGAATTCCACCTAAGAATTTAAGGACTCTTTCGCCTACTTCTGGAACCTCAACATGTATTAAGTATATACCACTAGCAATTGGCACGTTAGCATGATTATTTAAATCCCAATCTAGATAAGTTTGTGGACTATCTTTTTTAAATGAGCGAACTAGTTTACCATTTACAGTATATATATTCACTTGACATACCTCAGGTAAATTAATTATCTTAACTACATTCTTTAATCTATCTGGTTCATATTCTGAAAAAGCATAATAAGGATTTGGTACAACATTCACCATTTCTAGAGCTTCTGCTAATTTATCTCTATTGGATGTTTGTGTTTTGATGTCGTCCATGTTCCATGAATACATTGGGAATCCATTATTCCTATTTGTAGCCACTAGCTTCTTGTATTCCTTTTCTACTCTTAACTTAATTGTAACGTCTGTAGATAGCAATTCTTCATCTCTATTTAAAATAGTGTTAGCTATCCAAGTCATACTTCCATATAGTTTTCTTTCAGCTGCACTACTTCCAGATTCAACTTCTAACATTAAATTATAGACCTCGTTATTTTCTTCGTTGTAATAAGGGAAGTCATAACTTGTATTAGCATTATTTATCTCTTGATTTTTATAACTGTAAACATAAATCGGATGTTGTCCTCCTAGTACAGGGTCACCAGTATTACTGATAAATCTATCTGTTGGATTCCAAATCATATCCATACCATTATCTAGTGCTAAGAAAGAATTCTCTCCAAATGCCATGAATAATCTTGCTCCTGTTTCTAAATCAATTGCATATCCTGGAAACCATCCCATTCCTGTTCCAGTTCCATCTGGTAAACCATCTTTTCCTACACTTAAACTTTTTCTTAAACCACCTGGTTTAGCATTTCCGAAGTTTGTGTTTTCATCTCTACCTAATTCGAAAACTGGACATCTTGTCCATTTAGATTGATCAGACGTTAAAACAATATCTACACTTGGTAAAAATGCTAATCTTGCTGCTGTTCTATTATTGTTAGTAACGCTCGATAAAAGAGGTTCATCATAATAAGCGAAAGGCATTAAGTCACATTGGTAACCAGTTAATCGGTAAGGAGCTACACCACCGCCAACTAAAGAGTTAAACAACTTCTCTTCATCTAAACTAACTTCTCCGATTAATTCATCATCATAGCATGCAGGAACTCTATAAATAGGTGTAGCATCAAGAGTTGTGTCAGCTGTTGTACCTGATCTTATCCAATTGTTAACATAGAATCCATCTTGATCTGTTATAAATCCTAACCAACGTTTTGATGAATCTGCGAACTCAATTGAAGACGTTATTGGTCTGGCTATCTGTCCTTGTGAAGTACCTGTATACTTGATTTGTTTAATTTGAACAGAAACACCCCATTGCGGTATAACCTCTTCGTTATCTTGAGCAATACTTACAGTACCAACTTTAGTTTCTAATAAAGATCCACCTTCAAAATCATAACGATTGATAGTCCATACAGCAGAATCAGCACCATTATCTCCAGTGGAGTTATAAGCTGAATCACTAAAAAGACATTCAAAATAACCATCTGAAATGTTTAAAGGGTCAATAACTTTAACGTTGATTGGCCCTGAACCATAATCATAGGTTGGGTTTTCCATGTAACCATTAGAAACAATCAGATCAACTGACTCAGAAGTTAATTCTAGAGCTTGGCCACCATTTCCAGTACCATCTAAACGAGTAATTCGAGGTGATGTTCCATACTCAACTAATTGATTAGTACCTCCTGCTTCTGCTATTGGATTATGAGGAATTGCAGATACAGCAGCAATAGATCCGCCATCGAAACCTAAACGTGAAGAAACATAAGGTGTTTGTTGACCTCCTAATAAAAGAGGGTCAGTAGGGTTATACTCTAAGAAATTATTATAAGCATAAGCTACAGCAACATAATAGTAAGTTTTAAAATTAACTAGAGAACGATCTCCTAAAGCAAAAAAGTCTTCAGTTACTTTAAAAGTATGTTTAATACCATCATTAGCACCATCAACTTTCTCAACTGGAACAGCAAAACCTAAAGATTCATCAAATTCAAAATTAATCAATCTACTTACACCGTTTTCAATATCACATTGAGCAACTAATTGAGCTTTTGTTGGGTCAGTAATATCAGAAATAGATGTAGATGAATTTTTAAGCTGGTAAATTTGATAACCTTCAAATTCATAAAAACGATCTGGTTCAGAACCATCTGGTAATGTATCAATAGTAATATTGATTTCATCTTCAACTCTATATTTCTCTTGATAATTGTTGTGAGAAACACCAGGGTTATCCAACATAATAATCAATTCCTTGTTGAGCTCTTGAATAGTTACTTTAGGAGCCATTGGAGGGTCAAAGATTTTAAAACAAGCATCAAATAAGGCTTGAGCTTTTGTATCAGCACGTTTCATAGCACGTACAGAAGAAAACAAATCTCCATCAAATCCACGACCGTAAACGATACCAACGGTAATATTATTAACAGCACCAGGCTTTAAAGTAAAAGGACCTGCCGATTGAACGAAACGTCTATCCCCTTTGTCATTGTTAGAAGTAGATTCATCCCACTCATCATTTGTAATAACACCATCAGTAGCCCAACCTAGAGGATCAGAATCACCAGGGAACATATAAGTTGATAGTGTTGTAGTA
>Ga0228614_1000656_pt1 | contig 18408 bp, 15 predicted proteins | sample 15DmetaG_FD_190531 | JGI IMG/M metagenome (GOLD analysis project Ga0228614, IMG submission 190531) | Seawater microbial communities from Monterey Bay, California, United States - 15D | ecosystem: Environmental > Aquatic > Marine > Coastal | place: USA: California | collected 2016-10-13
AGATTATAAAAAAAAAGAGTGCTTCTACTAGGAGAAGACACTCTTACAAGCTAGTTCTTGACTGCTTTAGGGTGTAAAGATAAAAAATAGATTATTTATTTGGAAATTAACACAGAATCTCAGGTTATTATTAATTATCTCAAATTGTTAGCAAGATTAAACGTTATGTAGCTATTTTTTTGAGAGATATTCTGTAATTTTACAAATACAACAAATTAGACTTTACTCAAATGAAAATAGCATACAATTGGCTGAAACAATACGTTAAAACAGATACTACTCCGGAAGAAATGTCAACTATTCTAACCGACACTGGTTTAGAAGTAGAAAGCTTAGAAAAAATCGAAGCCGTTAAAGGCGGTTTAGAAGGTGTTGTTGTTGGTGAAGTTTTAACGTGTGTACCTCATCCAGATGCAGACAAACTTAAATTGACCACTGTAAATATTGGAAAAGAAGAAAATTTAAAGATTGTTTGTGGCGCTCCCAATGTTGCTGCAGGTCAAAAAGTAATCGTTGCAACGGTTGGAGCAACCATCTACCCTACTCCAGAGGAACCTTTAAAAATTAAAAAAGCAAAAATTCGTGGAGTAGAATCTAGTGGTATGTTATGCGCTGAAGACGAATTAGGTTTAGGACATTCTCATGACGGAATTCTTATTCTCCCAGAAGAGACTGAACCTGGAATGGAAGCTTCGACTTATTTTCAATTGGAAAGCCATTTTGTTTTTGAAATTGGATTAACTCCCAACAGAGCTGATGCAATGGGACATATTGGGGTTGCAAGAGATTTAGTAGCTTTCTTAAATGTCCACAAAAATAAAGGTTTAAAAATCATTCGAGAAGACGTTTCTAGTTTTCAAAAAGATAACAACAACTTAAAAATTGAAATTGAAAACTTATCTCCAGAATCTTGCCCAAGATACATCGGAGTTACTTTAACCAATGTTCAAGTAAAAGAATCTCCTTCGTGGTTAAAAAACAGACTGTTATCTATCGGTTTAACTCCTATTAATAACGTAGTAGACGTTACTAACTTTGTTATGCACGAATTAGGAACACCATTACACGCTTTTGATGCAGATAATGTTGGGGATAAAATTGTTGTTAAAAATGCTATAGCCGGTGAAAAATTCATCACATTAGACGGAGTAGAAAGAACATTGTCTGATAACAACTTAATGATTACAAATGGTGAAGAAAACCTTTGTATTGCTGGAGTTTTTGGTGGTTTAGAATCTGGTGTAAAATCAAATACAACAAACGTATTTTTAGAATCTGCTTACTTTAACCCTGTATCTGTTCGTAAAACTGCAAAAGAACACGGTTTAAACACAGATGCTAGCTTTAGATTTGAGAGAGGTGTTGATCCTTCTTTAACGGATTACGCTTTAAAAAGAGCTGCCCTATTAATTAAAGAATTAGCTGAAGCTGAAATAAGCATGGATGTTATTGATCTCTACCCAACAAAGATTGAAAATCATTCAGTTGTTTTTCATTACGAAAAATGCACACAGTTGATTGGTGTAGAAATTCCAAAACAACAAGTAAACGAAATACTTGAGAATTTAGAAATTAAAGTTTTATCCGACATCAATGGAACAGCTAAATTAGAAGTTCCTGCATACCGTGTTGACGTAACTAGAGAAGCAGATATTATTGAAGAAATATTACGAATTTTCGGATTTAACAATGTTCCGCTTCCTAAGAAGTTAAATACTTCAATTAATAACTTTATTAAACCTGATCTTGAAAAAATTCAAAACACTTTATCGGAGTTTTTAATTGGTAAAGGGTTTTATGAAATGTTAAACAATTCTTTAACAAACATGCAATACTCTACAAAATTAGGTGGAGAGGTGGTAAAGGAAAGTAATAACATCAACATGCTAAATCCTTTGAGTCAAGAACTTGGGGTAATGAGGCAAACGTTATTATTTGATTTATTAGAGGTTGTTAAACACAATCAAAATAGACAAAATCCAGATTTAAAACTATTTGAATTTGGTAAAACATATATTAAAAACGGAGAAGGCTATAAAGAAACCAAAAAATTAATGATTGCAATTTCTGGTCGATTAGAAGCTGAACAATGGAACTCTTCAAAAAACACCGCAAGTTTTTATAGTATAAAAGGAATCGTAAACTCTGTATTACAACGTTTAGGATTGTATAACTTATTAAGAGAATCCTCATTAACCAATTCTTTATTAGAAGATGGTGTTGAATTACACATTCTTAAGAATTCAATAGGACAAATGGGGTGGGCTTCTTCTTCTCAGAAAAAACATTTTGGAATCAAACAAGATGTCTTTTTAGCAGAGTTAGATTTTGATGCGATTATTGGATCACTTTCGTTTGCAAAAACAAAATATTCAGAGCTACCAAAAACATTTTCTGTGAGAAGGGATTATTCTTTACTTTTAGATAAGAAGATACGTTTTAGTGAAATTGAAACAATTGCTCGTAAAGCAAATAAAAAACTTTTAAAAGAAGTAAACTTATTTGATGTTTATGAAGGAGATAAACTTCCTGAAGGTAAAAAATCTTATGCCGTTTCTTTTTCTTTCCAAGACGAACAAGAAACATTAAAAGATGAACAGGTAGATGGAATCATGCAAGATATCCGATCTACTTTAGAATCTAAATTAAAAGCAGAGTTAAGATAAAATGGCACAACAATATATTGTAACAGGAATTGGAACAGACGTTGGTAAAACAGTTATCAGCGCGATACTTTCTGAGGCCCTAAAAGCAACTTATTGGAAACCTATTCAAGCTGGCGACTTGGATAATTCGGACTCCATAAAAGTAAATAATTGGACAACCGATAAAGTTACTGTTCTAGAAGAAAAGTTTCGTTTAAATTCTCCAATGTCTCCTCATGCAGCAGCGGCAATTGATGGGGTTGAAATTCAGATAACAGATATTCAAAAACCAGAATTAGAAGGAAACCTAATTTTAGAAGGTGCAGGTGGAATCATGGTTCCAATCAACGAAAAAGGTGACACCTACTTAGATGTATTCGAGCAATTAAACCTTCCAATCATTATTGTTTCTAGAAATTATTTGGGTAGCATAAACCATTCCTTAATGACTATTGAAATGATACAAAATCGTGGTATTGAAATCAAAGGTGTTATTTTCTCAGGTCCTTCTAATGAAGCAACAGAAAATATTATCCTTTCAAAAACTAAAACTAAATGTTTGGCAAGAATTCCAGAAGCTAACGAAGTAAATAAAGCTTTCATTCAAGCACAAGCAGAAAAAATAGCATTAGATTAAACTAAAACTTACATGATCTACAACGACAAAAAGTACGTTTGGCATCCATTTACGCAAATGATGACGGAGCCAGATGTGCTGGAAATTGTAAAAGCAGAAGGAACTTCTTTAATCGCAAAAGACGGAAAATCTTATTTGGATTGCAACTCATCTTGGTGGGTAAATGTTCATGGACATGGTCACCCACACATTGCTAAAGCGATTTCTGAACAATTTGAAAAAGTCGATCACATTATATTTGCTGGTGCAACTCATAAGAAAGGAGTTGAACTTTCGGAACGTATTATTAATACGCTACCAGATAACCATTTTCAGAAAGTATTTTTCTCTGATAATGGTTCTACTTCAACTGAAGTTGCCCTTAAAATGTGTTTTCAATACTGGCATAACCAAGGAACACCTAAAAATAGAGTCTTAGCAATTGAAGGTGCTTACCACGGAGATACTTTTGGAGCTATGTCTGTTGGTGAACGAGACTATTTCAATAAACCTTTCGAACCTTTTTTCTTTGATGTAGATTACCTTCCATTTCCAAAAAAGGAACTTGAAAAATCAACCATAGAGAAAGCCGAAAAATTATTTCAAACCAACGACTTTTCAGCATTAATTGTTGAACCACTAATTCAAGGCTCTTCTGGTATGCGAACATACAGTAGTGAATGGTTAGATCAATTAGTTAAATTGGCAAAAAAACACAATGTTATCGTCATTTTTGACGAAGTGATGACTGCTTGGGGAAGAACTGGGGAATTGTTTGCGATGAACCATGTAAACGAATTGCCGGATATTGTTTGTTTATCCAAAGGACTAACTGGTGGGGTTTTACCGCTTGGATTAACTGTTACTACTCAAAAAATATACGATGCTTTCCTTTCACCAGAACGTGTAAAAGCTTTTCTTCACGGGCATTCTTTTACAGGAAACCCTTTAGCGTGTGCTGCGGCTTGTGCTAGTTTGGATATCTTTGAACAAGAAAGTACTTGGAAAAAAGTAAAACTTATCACTTCCAAAAACAAAGAGTTTGGTAGCAAAATGGAAAACCACCCTTCCATCGAAGATATTCGAATCATGGGTACCATTTTAGCACTTGAATTGAAAACAGGAGAAGGAAACACTTACTTTTCGGACAAACGAGATGAAGCTTATCGTTTCTTTTTATCTAAAGGCCTCATGATGCGACCTCTTGGAAATGTTATTTTTATTAACCCTCCCTACTCTATCACAATGGAAGAATTGGAATATGTGTATGAGGTGATTGAGGAGTTTATTGGTTGAAAAAGATATTAGATCGTTACACTTCTAGATGTTAGACATTAGACGTATTAAATCTTAAACTATTTAGAGATCTAAAACAAAAAAAGATTATTTTTGAGATTGCAATTAAACACTAAATCATGAAAAAAATCATTTTAATATCATTAGCACTAATTTGGATTCTTAGTCTAAGCATCTTAGTGATTGCTTTAACGGATTTAATTCCAAACAATATTTTTAAGGAATATAAATTTATAATTAGTATCGGTTTTATTTCGATAACTTGGTTTATCAGAATTGCTTATAATAAATTATTGCCAGATAAAGCTTAGCACATTGAAAACATACTTATTTATTCAGTATAAACGGTTTTGTCGGATTTCTTTTGAAAAAAGGGTACATCCTTTGTTTAGTTTGATTTTTCTAATTTTTCTATTCGTTAGTTTATCTAGTTTGATTTTCACTAAAGTCAAATACCCTGCCTTCAGCTATTCATTTATTGGAATAGTATTGATGATTTTTTTATCAAATTCAAAAAGGATAACATTTTTAAAACATAGTTTCAGTAGTAAAGAATTCTATAAAATCCGTTTAGTGGAAAATGGGGTATTAGCGATTCCTTTTATCAGCTTTCTACTCTATAAAGGTCAACCTCTCTTATCGCTTTTTGTAGCAACTATTGCTTTAACATTAGTAATAATTCCTTTTTCGATAAAATCTTCTTTAACAATCCCTACTCCATTTGGTAAATATCCATTTGAATTCAGTAGAGGGTTCAGAAGATTACTAATCCTCATTATTGTCACTTATATTCTGACCTTTTTTGCAATAAGAGCAAACAACTTTAACCTATCCGTATTCATTTTACTTATTTCATTTTTAATCACTTCAAGTTACTACACCTTTATTGAACCTGTATATTACATTTGGATTCACAATCAAAATTCAACACGATTTATCAGAAAAAAAATAACCCATATCATCGCATTTACATTAATCCCTTCACTTCCTATTTTGATATCCATATTTGCTTTCTTCCCTTCGTATTATTGGATACTTATTTTAGGAATACTAATTGGTTTATCATACACACTCCTTTTAATGCTCGTAAAATACGCGAACTATCCCTACGATGTTCCTTTTAAAAACAGTGTTATCATCTTTATTTGTATCATATTCCCTCCATTCAATATCATAAGCATACCTTATTTCTATTATAGTTCTATTCAAAACTTAAATAAAATCCTATATGATTAAAACTACTTCATTAACTAAATCTTTCGGTAAAAATATAGTCTTAGAAAATATAAACATCTCATTTGAACCCGGAAAAGTCTATGGCATCGTAGGGAAAAATGGAGCTGGAAAAACTACTTTATTTAACTGTTTATTAAGACTAGAAAATCATTCAGGAAGCATTGAATCTACTTTAGGTACAATAAAAAATATTACCGGGTATTTACCCACCGATCCTTACTTCCTTTCTCATATCACAGGAAAAGAATATTTAAAATTAATGAGTAATGCTAGAAATATAAACATCAATAACTTTAAAGAGAGAAATATCTTTAACCTCCCTTTAAATCAATATGCTGAGACTTATTCAACCGGTATGAAAAAGAAACTTGCACTTACAGGAATTCTTATTCAAAAAAACGATGTGTTCATTCTAGATGAACCATTCAATGGTGTAGATATCGAAAGCAATATTTTAATAAATCAAATTATTAAACGATTAAAAGAACTAAACAAAACAATTATTCTTTCTTCCCATATTTTTTCAACCCTAAAAGATAATTGTGACATCCTTTATTATTTAGAAAACAATTCGATTGCTGAAGGCATCAAGAAAGATGATTTTCATATTGTTGAAGAACGCTTACAAGGAAAAGGTCTAAAATTGAATGAACTAGATTTTTAGTTTAATACTTATTTACAATTTCCCAATTATGAAAAACTCATCTCCTTTATGCAATCAAATTCATAGCGTCTCGAATTTTCAAGACCTTGTCTCCACTCCTTTTCATGGTGAGGTAAATGCTCTTTGCTGGAAACGTGAGCTTAACGGTGATTTTTCCGAAATAGTGAGTAAGCTAGAAACAGAAGAAAACATAGTTGAAATTGACATCAAGGAACTGAATAATATTGAGTTAACCACACAAGGAAAACTTGCAAGAGAAGTTATTTTGAACGACCTAAAAGTGTTAAAAGAGAATGGTGCAGATCCTGTCTTAAACATTATTAAATATTACGAAAGAGATGAAGAGTTATCTTTCTTCCCAACTGACGTTTACTCCTTTCATGTAGACAGATCTCCTATCCCAACAAGTACTTTTTTATGTACTTATCATGGAGAAGCAAGTGAAATACTTCCAAATAATCAAGCTGTTCAAAAAGTAATGGTTCCAGAAATAAGAGAGGAGTTAAAAAAACTAGATCCTGGAGGGGGTGATTTTGAGTCATTTCTAAAAGAATATTTCTTTGACTTACATTATCAAGCATTACCTGACGCGAAAATCATCAATTTAGGCAAAGGCAATTTATGGCGACTAGCAGTAGACCATCCTAAAAGCAATGTATTACCATGTTTACACAGAGCTCCTAAAGAAAAAAAGGGAGAAAGTAGGCTGTTGTTAATTTGTTGAATACCACAAAGAACTCTATTTTTACCTTTATAAAAATAGAGATTAAGAATCCTTTTACATTTCAAATAATGAATACATACGTTTTAACATTCCTTTTTCTGATAGGTTTTAACTTAACAAACCACGCCCAAGAAGATAACTATCTATGGTTAGAAGAAATTGATAGTCAAAAATCGTTAAACTACGTAGATAGTTTAAACCACTTAACACTGAAAGAATTAACGAAAGAAAAAGACTTTGATTCCATTTACAAAAAAAGCCTCGAAATATATAACTCAGACGAAAAAATAGCTTATCCTTCAATTTTAGGAGAATACGTTTACAACTTTTGGAAAGATAAAAATCACATAAGAGGAATTTGGAGAAGATGTTCAATTGAAAGTTACAAAAACAATACTCCAAACTGGGAAATACTTCTTGATATTGATAAACTTTCAAAAGTAGAAAATAAAAAATGGGTTTTCAAAGGAAGTACTGGTCTTTATCCAAACTACAATCGATTTTTAATACAATTATCTAATGGTGGTGGAGATGCAATTGTTATTAGAGAGTTTGATGTAAAACAGAAACAATTTTTAAAAGATGGCTTTGACATTAAAGAAGCAAAAGGAAGAGCAAGCTATATAGATGAAAACACTTTAATTGTATCAACGAATTTTGGAGAAGGTTCACAAACTAACTCTGGGTATCCTAGAAAAGTAAAATTATGGAAAAGAGGAACCTCAATTAATGAAGCAGTTTTAATTCATGAAGGAAGTAAATCAGACGTTGGAAACTGGGGAGGTATACTTCAAGATGGAAACAAAACCTATACCATTATAACAAGAGCCATTACTTTTTTCACCAGTCAAAGTTACCTCTGGGATGGAAATGAAACTAAAAAAATTGAATTGCCAGAAGATGCTAAAACGAGAGGGATTCTTAATAACCAACTTATTGTTGAATTAAAGTCTGACTGGAATACAAACAATACAATTTATAAAAAAGGAAGTTTAATTAGTTTAAATTTCACGGAATTAATAAAAGGCAATAAAATGATTAGTACCATACTTACCCCAAACGAAAACGCAAGTATTTCTCAAGTATCCACAACAAAAAATAAACTTTTAGTAAATTCCCTCATCAATGTGACAAGTCAATTAAGTATTTATCAATTTAAAGACAACAAATGGAGTTCTTCTTTGGTTGAAGCTCCAAAATTAGGTACGATTTCTATTGTGTCCACAAACCAACTAGATGACCAATATTTTTTTGACTTCAAAAACTTTCTTACACCATCCACTTTATATTATGCGAATGCGAATGAAAACAAATTCAAAAAACAGAAAAGTTTAACCTCTTATTTTGATGCTAATCAATATGAAGTTAAACAATTTAAAGCAAAATCGAAGGATGGAACGTTAATCCCTTACTTTATCGTTAGTCACAAAGAGATGGAGTACAACGGACAAAATCCAACCCTTATCTATGCTTATGGAGGCTTTGAAGTTTCTATTTCTCCTTTTTACTCTGCCACTTATGGTACCTCTTGGTTAGAAAAAGGAGGTGTTTTAGTGCTAGCAAATATTAGAGGAGGTGGAGAATTTGGTCCAAAATGGCACCAAGCTGGATTAAAAGAAAATCGTCAAAATGTGTTCGACGATCTATATTCTGTTTCGGAAGAAATGATAGCAAAAAAAATCACTTCACCAAAACACCTTGGTATAATGGGAGGTAGTAATGGTGGCCTTTTAGTAGGAGTTGCAATGACTCAAAGACCAGACTTATACAACGCAGTAGTTTGCCAAGTACCGTTATTAGACATGAAACGTTTTAACAAGTTATTAGCTGGGGCAAGTTGGATGGGAGAATATGGCAACCCTGATATTGAAGAAGAATGGGGATACCTAAAAAAGTACTCTCCATACCATAACCTTAAAGAAGATGTTAAATATCCTGAAGTGTTCTTTTACACCTCAACTAGAGACGATAGAGTACATCCTGCACATGCAAGAAAAATGAATGCCAAAATGAATAGTATGGGTTACAAAACCTATTATTTTGAGAATAAAGAAGGAGGACATGCAGGGTCTTCTACAAACGAACAAAGAGCTAAATCAAATGCCCTTACCTTCTCTTATTTACTCAAAAAATTAAAGTGAAAATTGAATAAAATAGAAAGCATATAAACTAAGGATATTTTAATTCCTTTTTAAAATCTTCACTTGTTAATTAGATTTAAAACATTAACTTTGAATATCTAAAAAAGGTCTAAAAACCTTTCATACATTACTTTATATAATAATTTTAATACAGAAATCAAAATGGAAACTCCAAAGATTATTTACACCATTACAGATGAAGCGCCAGCGTTGGCTACTTATTCATTTTTACCAATAGTTAAAGCATTTTTATCTTCTGCTGGTGTAGATGTTGAAACAAGAGATATTTCTCTTGCTGCAAGAATCTTAGCTAGTTTCCCAACGTATTTGAAAGATAATCAAAAAGTAAACGATGCTTTAGCTGAATTAGGTGAATTAGTTAAAAAACCTGAAGCTAACATTATTAAATTACCAAACATTAGCGCTTCTGTTCCTCAGTTGGTTGCTGCAGTTAAAGAACTTCAAGCTGCTGGTTTTGCTATTCCAGATTATCCTGTAACTCCTCAAACGGATGAAGAAAAAACGGTAAGAGCTGCATACGACAAAGTAAAAGGTAGTGCTGTGAATCCTGTTCTTCGTGAAGGTAATTCTGATAGAAGAGCACCTTTCGCTGTAAAAGAATACGCAAGACAAAACCCTCACTCAATGGGAGCTTGGTCTAAAGATTCTAAAACAAATGTTGCGACAATGAAAGCTGGAGACTTTAGAGCGAATGAGCAATCTGTTTTAATTGAAAATGCTACAACTGTATCTATCGAATTTGAAGGAAAAGATGGATCTAAAGAAACGTTAAAATCAAACTTACCTCTACAGAAAGGAGAAATCATGGATTCTACTTTCATGAGTTCAACAGCGTTAAATAACTTTTTAAAAGAACAAATAGCTTACGCTAAAGAAAATAACATCTTGTTTTCAGTTCACATGAAAGCAACCATGATGAAAATATCCGACCCTATTATTTTTGGATATATCGTCAAAGCTTTCTTCGCGGATGTATTTACGAAACATGCTGACAAGTTAAACGAATTAGGTGTTAACGTAAACAACGGTTTAGCTGATTTATTAGACAAAGTAAAAGGGAACAAAGAAATTGAAGCGAACATTGATGCTTGTTTTGAAAATGGTCCTGCTTTAGCAATGGTAAATTCAGATAAAGGGATTACCAATTTACATGTTCCTTCTGACGTAATTATTGATGCTTCAATGCCTGCAATGATTCGTACTTCAGGACAAATGTGGAACAAAGAAGGAAAACAACAAGACACATTGGCTGTTATTCCAGATTCAAGTTATGCTAGTATCTACGCAGAAACAATTAACTTCTGTAAAGAAAATGGAGCTTTCGACCCAAAAACAATGGGTACTGTATCAAATGTTGGACTTATGGCTCAAAAAGCTGAAGAATATGGTTCACATGATAAAACATTCCAAATAAAAGCAGCAGGAACTGTTAAAGTTGTAGATGCAAACGGAACGGTATTAATGTCTAGCGAAGTTGAAGCTGGTGATATTTGGAGAGCTTGTCAAGTAAAAGATGCTCCAATTCAAGACTGGGTAAAATTAGCTGTAACAAGAGCTAAAGCAACAGGTTGGCCAGCAATTTTCTGGTTAGACGAATCAAGAGCTCACGATAGACAAATAATTGCAAAAGTAAATACATACTTAAAAGATCACGATACTGCAGGTTTGGATATACAAATCATGTCTCCTGCAAAAGCTACTGCATATTCTTGTCAAAGAGTAAAAGAAGGAAAAGATACCATTTCTGTTTCTGGTAACGTATTACGTGATTACTTAACAGATTTATTTCCTATCTTAGAAGTTGGAACAAGTGCAAAAATGCTTTCTATTGTTCCATTAATGAATGGAGGAGGTTTATTTGAAACTGGTGCTGGTGGATCTGCTCCAAAGCATGTTGAGCAACTAATCGAAGAGAATCATTTACGTTGGGATTCTTTAGGTGAATTCTTAGCCTTAGCTGTTTCATTGGAGCACTTGGGAATTCAGTATAATAATTCAAAAGCAAAAGCTTTAGGAGAAGCATTAGACAAAGCAACTGCAACTCTATTATTATCTGGAAAATCTCCATCCAGAAAAGTAAAAGAAATAGACAACAGAGGTTCTCACTACTATTTAGCGATGTATTGGGCGGAAGAGTTAGCTAAATCTTCAGATGCTGAACTAAGCACAGCTTTTTCTGAACTAGCGAAAGAATTAAGCTCCAACGAAACTACAATTGTAGAAGAGCTAAATAATGTCCAAGGAGAAAAAGTTAACATAGGTGGTTACTACTTCCCTAGTACTGAATTAACATCTAAAGTAATGCGTCCAAGTAATGCTTTAAATGAAACATTAGAAAGTTTGTTAGCGAAAGCTTAAAATATATTTTTCAAACGCCAAAGGGTTGAGTTTTTCTCAACCCTTTTTTGTTTAACATCTCTTTTTTTTAATACAGATATAAGGTTAGCTAAAAAACAAAAAAAAGGGTCAAGTGCAAATGTTGGGGACTATCCATTTTTTTTATTCCTTCTTTAAACTACAGAGGACTAGAAACAAAAAAGACTGAACGAATGTCCAGCCTTACTTTTATATAATATGTATTTTATTTTTTCTCTAAATCAAATTCCAGATCCTATAATCTCACAATCTGCAATACCAGCAATATTCTCAATAATCATTGTATCTCCTGTTAAAGCATTACACCTTTCAGAAGATTGTTTTTTAGTAGCATAAATTTTTCTATCTAAATTCTTCACTGTACCTGTTATAACACAACTACAAGTGTATTCTTTGTTGCAAGCAGTTAAAGAAATTAAACCTAAACCTAGAAATAAAACAATTTTCTTCATGATGCATTTTTAATTATATTTTCAAATATACATATTTTTCATAAAATGAGTTCCATCTATAATTTCTTATTTTTTTAAGTTAAACCTCAAAAATTACAAGTTATTTAAGATTTTAAAAATTTAACGATTAAAGCTTTAAAGGAATTGCGGAAAATTAACTTGTTTGTGTATTTTTACAAAAAACAAAATAAAATTATGTCAAACGCACTTTATAAAGTACCAACTGCAGTTAATGAACCTGTAAGAAATTACTCACCTGGTTCAGCTGAAAGAGAAGAACTTATTTCGAAATACCAAGAGATGTATAACCAAGACCCAATTGATGTACCTATGTACATTGGAGGGAAAGAAGTTAGAACAAACAATAAAAAAACAATGTCTCCACCACATGACCATAAGAAAGTTTTAGGTCATTTCAACTATGGAGATAAAACTCACGTTCAACAAGCAATAGACTCTGCTTTAGAAGCAAAAGAAGATTGGGCAAACCTTCCATGGGAACACAGAGCTGCAATTTTCTTAAAAGCTGCTGATTTATTAGCTGGTCCTTACAGAGCTAAGATGAATGCTGCAACAATGTTATGTCAATCTAAGAATGTATTTCAAGCTGAAATTGATGCTGCTTGTGAATTCATTGACTTTTTAAGATTCAACGTTCAATACGTTACTCAAATTTATAAAGAACAACCAGATTCTTTACCAGGAATGTGGAACAGATTAGAATATAGACCATTAGAAGGTTTTGTATTTGCTGTTACTCCATTCAACTTTACTGCAATTGCTGGTAACCTTACTGCTGCTCCAGCTATGATGGGAAATACGATTGTATGGAAACCAGCCGATGCACAAGTTTATTCTGCTCAGGTAATCATGGAGATATTTAAAGAAGCTGGTTTACCAGATGGTGTAATCAATATGGTTACTGTTGATGGTCCTGATGCTGGTGATATCGTTTTTAAACACAAAGATTTTGCGGGTCTTCACTTTACAGGTTCTACTGGAGTATTTAAGCACCTTTGGAAAGAAATTGGAAACAATTTAGATAACTTCAGAACTTACCCAAGAATTGTAGGAGAAACTGGTGGTAAAGATTTCGTTTTAGCACATGAGTCTGCTCACCCTGCTGAAGTTGCTTCTGCATTATCTAGAGGTGCATTCGAATTCCAAGGACAAAAATGTTCTGCTGCTTCAAGAGCATACATCCCTTCTAACATTTGGCAAGAAGTGAAAGAGATTTTAGTAGAACAAGTAAATTCTTTCAAAGTTGGAACAACAGAAGATCCTTCTAATTTCGTAAATGCTGTGATTGATGAAAAAGCATTTGATAAAATTGCTGGTTATATCGATTACATCAAAGAACAAAAAGATGCTGAAATAATTTGTGGTGGAACGTATGATAAGTCTAAAGGATATTTCATTGACCCTACAGTTGTTGTTACTTCAAATAATAAATTTAGAACAATGTGCGAAGAAATCTTCGGGCCTGTTTTAACGATTTATATCTACGAAGCTGATAAGTTTGAAGAAACAATGGAGATTTTAGATCAAACTTCAGAGTACGCTTTAACTGGAGCAATCATTTCTAAAGATAGGTATGCAATTAACCTTGCAATGAAAAAATTAGAAAATGCTGCTGGTAACTTCTACATCAACGATAAACCAACAGGTGCTGTTGTTGGTCAACAACCATTTGGTGGTGCTAGAGGTTCTGGTACAAATGATAAAGCTGGTGCAGCAATGAACTTATTGAGATGGGTTTCTGCTAGAACGATTAAAGAAACGTTCGTTACACCAAAAGATTACAAATACCCTTTCTTAGGATAGAAAAGAAACATAATTAAATGAAAGGAGTTACAATTGTAGCTCCTTTTTTTTGCCATATGAGAACATATAAGAAATGTATAAGTTGTTTTATATAATGACATCAATATTTTCTTTAAAACCATTCTTACTTTTAAAACAACCTTTTTTTGAGCACTAAATGTGTATTACATTCGTTTAGAAACCCTAAATTTGTCAAAATTTTTATTCCATGAGGTTCTTTTACGCTTTACTATTTTTTACTTTAAAATTATCTACTCGTTTATATTTCAGAAGAACGAGAACTCATAACTCACCAAAAGAATACTTAGGTAGAACCATCTATGTAAGTAACCATGCAGCCTCTTTCATGGATCCATTATTAGTTGCAGCATTAAGAAATCCGATTGTCTTTTTCATGACACGATCTGATGTATTTAAACCCTTGCTTAAACCTGTGTTATGGGCAGCCCACATGTTACCTATTTATAGACAACACGATGGGGAGGATACAAAAGGTAAAAATGAAAAAGTATTTAAAGCAAGTTCTAAAATATTAAGCTTCGGGAGAAATATTTTAATTTTTGGAGAAGGTTTTACTGACGATGTTTTCATTAGAAGACTAAAACCTGTAAAAAAAGGAGCAGCTAGAATGGGCTTCACTACATTAGATGACTTAAACTGGAAGAATAAAGTTTATATCGCTGCTGTTGGTTGTAACTATACAGAGCCAAATTACATGCGAAGTGATATTTTAATTTCTACTTCGGATAAAATTTGTTTAAACGATTACAAAGACGTTTACGATGAAAACCCAAACAAGGCAATCAATGAAGTTACAAAACTAATTGAGGAAAAAATGCGTGAACAAATTACGCATGTAGAAGATGCGAAGCTTGCTCCTTTTCATGAAAACATCATGAAGTTGACAAGGAAAGGAATGAACGCAAAGTGCTACGATAAAAACTACTCTTTAAAAGAAAGGTGGCGATACTCTCAAAAGTTAGCCAACTGGTTAAACGGTAAAGATTTAGAAAAAGAAGAAAAACTTCAAAACCTAAAATCTAATTTAGAAAACTACTATTCTCTACTTAAAAAGATAAAGTTAGAAGAATCTTATATTCATGATTTTATCATTTCCAAAGGGAACAGAACAAAAGAATTAATTCAGTTAACCTTATTATTCCCCTTTATGTTGGTTGGTTTAATTCATTTTTACCTTCCATACAAATACGTAAAACGTTTTACAGAAAAAACATTTAGAAGAAAAGTGTTTTGGGGATCGGTTAAAATGTTGATGGGGAAAGCAATCATGGGGATCTTAAACATCCCTTTCATCTTTTTATTCTATCATTTTGTTTACCCTAGTTATTGGTTAGGATTCTTTTATTATGCTTTAATCATTCCACTTTTCGGTTTAAGTGCCTACCTATTCTTTAGAATATTGAAACAGTATAAAGTAAAAGGCGCGATGAAGAAAATGAAATTGGAAAAAATCATAGCTAAAAGAACGGAATTAATCGCTGAAATTGAAAGAGAAGTGAAGGTTTAGAGTTTTAAGACAATTAACTAGAATTGATTTTTATAAAAAGTTATAATCTAAAAAATAAAGATGAAACAAATATTAATAGTTTTAATTTTTAGTCTTTTATCAATAGTTTATACTTTTGGGCAAGATATAATTCGACCACATTATGGTGGTAGTGAAAGTTTAGAATCTTACCCTCAAACAAACTGTGAAAAAGCATCAAAGATTAAAAATGCCTGGTTGCCAAATGGACAACAAATAATCTATGATGGAAATGGATACCGTGAATATGAAATGTGGGGAAATATTAGACGATATTATTATCGTAACGGAGATTGTGATGGTCTCGTAGTGTTTTTTGACACGACAAAAACAAAGATGAATGAATTAGGGTTTTACTATAAAAATAAAAAAGAAGGTCCTTGGATTACATTTCATGATAATGGTCAGATTTCATCAATTATAACTTATAAAAATAGCAAAGCTATATCTGATTATAGAACATACTATGAAAACGCCAGTTTAAAAAGTAGAACAATAATTGATTCAAATGGAGTTGCTAATGGAAGTTATACAGAGTATTTTGACAATAATATTATTAAAGTAAATGGTAAATTTGACTTAATTCTTTGTGATAACTTTAACATTGATAGTAGTGAATTTGAATTTCAAAAAAGTATAGGACGTATTACTAGAAAATCAATCCCTGTAGGATATTGGAAAGAATATTATCAAAATGGGAACATTAAAAAGGAGATGTATTATTTAAACAAATGTAATCTGACGATTGGAACAGACACAATAAGAGAAGGTGTATCATCGGTATATCTTATAACTAATGCTTGTCCTGACGGGGAATGGAAAGAATATGATGAAAATGGCATTCTAATAAAAACTATAGTTTACAGAGATTGCGAAATGGTTGAAGAAAAAGAGCTATAATGTATACCCTACCCTAATGTAAAGAAACAAGCCTGCTTAAACCGAAACACATACGTCAAACACCGAATACAACACTGACTTTAAATAAATTAGAAATATGCAACGATATCGAACATATACGACATTCCATATATTAACTTGTTGTGCAACATATAAAATGACGAAAACTATAATCTTTATATTGGCCATTTTTCTGACAGTAGATTGCTTTTGTCAATCAACCGAAATTTTAGAAAGTTATTCCGACACAATCGAACTGAAAAAAGGTGGTTTATTTTTTATTGATCTTACAAGAGTAAAATCAGAAGAACATGATGGCCACCTTGTAAGAGTTACGTTTACACATGATTTAGGAAATGGTGGAACTTTGCTCAGTTCATATGATATTGACAAAGACCCTCTAATTGGCTGTGAACCTAAGAAATATGACTATAACGGAGACGGATATTTAGATTATAGCTTTGTCTCAAACATGGCAGCTCGTAGTGCTAATGAAATTCGGACTATATTCATTTTCGACCTAAACGAAAACCGATTCCTTCATATAAAAAACTCTGAGCAATACCCAAATTTGATTTTCAATCCAAAACTAAATTGTCTAGATGCTTGGGCTTTTCATGGTGGGACAATACAAAGCTTTTTAAAACTAGAATCTGACAGTCTTGTATTAATGTACACCATTGATATACATGGAACAGAAAGAGTATTGGGTAAATATGAAAATGGTGACCAGGTTTCTAGAGAAGTTGATACAATTCAAGATGTAGGCTTTCCAAGGCATATCAGCTTTAACCCGTTTGAAGAATATAAAAATTAAAAAATACGTTGCACAACAATGCAATGGCTTATAACGGTTGGACAGCTTCCTGCAAGATTTTTGTTTCGGTAGGATCGTGCTTCGTTACCGCCACAAGCCATATGCAAACCATTAGTACAAACCCTTGAATTAACTCTTCGGATCTGGGGGACACATCGGGAAGTTTTAAATTTATAACTTCGAATTAAATTAACTAAATAACAAAAACAAATAAATGGCTGACGAGATAAAAATTGATTTTGAAAGTGAATTCATTAAAAGGTTCACGACATCAAAAAAATATAGATACTCACTTATAGGAAAAATTTTAGTCATCCTAATTTTTGGTTTATATGTAACTATATTTATTAATCCAAAAGCAAAAAATTTAAGTTTAGAAATCAAAATAATCATTCCGACTTTAGTACTTGGTCTAACTTGTATTTTTTTGTTTATTTCTAAATTTACTTCGTCATTAGTATTTAACAAGTCAAAAAATGAACTGACAATCAACTATTTCCAGTATTTAAGACAAAAAAGTATCACGACTTCTTTTGAAAATATAGAATACTATATATTTGAAATGAAAGACCGTTTATTCAATTCAAGAGAAACAAAATTTCTAAATATTATTTTATCTAAAGACTTAGAATTTAAAATAAGTGCATCAAACCTGAAAAATAGTGGTTTAGATTATGACTCAATGCTAAAGTTTTTTAAAGAAAATGGTTTTAAAAAATATGAAAGAGATTTTCTTTTAGAAGATGAGCTTGATAAAACTTTGTAAAAAAATTGATAGACAAACATAGTCTAAAAACCAAAGTGGGCTTGAGCACAGAGCAGAATACACTAAACGTTAAATCAATCTAATCCCTCAAGAATCATGAACCAAATCAACCTCTAACACCCCCTTTTTCTATAATCTTTAGGTAAACAAACCTATAAATAGAATAGGAAATAACTGCTCCTATCAATCCTCCTACAAAAACGTCTGATAGGTAATGTACACCAAGATATATTCTACTGAAAGCTACAAGGATAGCGATAGGAAGAAACCATTTTGTAAACCATGGAACGTGTTTTTTCAAAGTCAGTATCACAAAAGTTGCAATTGAAAAGAAAATAGCGGAATGAGAAGATACAAAACCATACTGTCCTCCCCTGTAAAATT
>Ga0228614_1000658_pt1 | contig 18377 bp, 43 predicted proteins | sample 15DmetaG_FD_190531 | JGI IMG/M metagenome (GOLD analysis project Ga0228614, IMG submission 190531) | Seawater microbial communities from Monterey Bay, California, United States - 15D | ecosystem: Environmental > Aquatic > Marine > Coastal | place: USA: California | collected 2016-10-13
TTCCAAAACAACCTTTCCAATTAACCTTATCTCCAATTTTTAAAATAGCCATAATATTATATATTTTTTTGGTTATGTATTAATGTATTCACAATATAGTGCTTTTTGAATTACCATCCAAATTATTTAACACTTATTTGTAAAACAATTTCAATACAAAATTTTAAAACTATTGGTCTTAATTTTTCATAACTTAAAACTTCTCCACTTTCAACTATTTCCCAAGGAAACACATGTCTAACATCCTTAACATCTATACTTGCGGAATAACCTATTGGATTACGTACTGCACCTTCTATATGAAATTCAACAAACACACCATATTCATCTCTAAAGAATCTAAATGTTTGGTCATATGTTGGTGCAAGAATACCATCAACCCATCCTTTATTTGCATCATATTGAGTTTCTCTATAATCTAATTTAAACTCTAAATTACAATCAAATACACCAAAACAAGGTTCGTTAAAACCTATTTCATTAAGTGCTAATGCTTGTTTATGTTCTACAATTTGATTTTCTAAATTAATCATGGTTCATATTTTTTTGGTTATGTATTAATGTATTCACAATATAGTGCTTTTTGAATTACCAGCCAAATTATTTCGATAAAAGTTTTAAAGAAAATATTATTTTATATTTTTACCTTAAAATATTAGGATAAGTCCTAACTATTCTTTATCTTAGATGTAGCAAAGGGTTGGATATCATAGTTATCCAAGAGAGTAGACTCCAACACGCCCATATATGAGATAAGGTTAATTTAAAAAGAAAAACCACCTAACTTAATAAGTGGTTTTATATTTGTTTAATAATTTTGTTCAACTCTCATAACGTAATCTTCTGAATATTTTCCGTTGTTATATTTTCTACAACATACACCACAAGCTTTTTTACGTTTTGGTTTTCTGTATGCTGGTGTTTCTCTTTTACAGCTATTACATATAAGACTATATTTACTTTTGGGTTGTTCAACATCATTTACATTGTAACATCTTTCGCCTGTACAACCTATCGACCTTGCAATAGCATTCCACTTGTAATCGTGTGAACTATAACCTCTTTTTTCTACGTCTAGAGCGTGAGCAATTTCGTGTAGAATTGTATCTCTTACTTGTTGCTCACTATTCAAAGCCACAAGTGGTTTTGACAATTTTATCATATGATATGGTCTACCATACTTTCGACCATAAACGCATTGTCCAAATATTCTTTTTGCGTTGTTAAATTTAAACTCCCAATCAAATTTATCATTTGATAAATGCTTTTCAATAAGTGTTAAGGCTAAAATTTCTGCTTTACGAATATCCATAATATTATATTGTTTTGGTTAATAATGTATCGTATATCTAAGATAGAAAAAATATCCCATACTACCAAATATAATATAGGATATTTTTAACTTTTAACAAAAATCGTAGCCAACTTCTGTTACATACCAAATTGTATGAAATTCTTTATCCTCAAAAATTACTTCTCTTGTTGGTAACATATAAACATGCCCAAATAATTCATATTTGTATTTACGAATTACATTGAACATAAAATTAAAATCTGCTAGTTCGTCATTATCAGCATTATTAAATCTATCTTGACTTACATTTGAAACTTCTAAGTCTTGTTTGAAGAAATTTGAAATTACTTTGCTAAGTTGTTTTTCAGAAAATCTTTTGTGAACTAATGATTCTAAAAAACTAATAACTTCATACTCTTGTTTTATAGTATCCATAACTTATATTGTTTTATATTAGTTAAACTAATTCTATTTCAAAATTATCATCAATATCCAACCCCAACAATTCGTTTATTTCATCTTGGATTGTGTCTTGGATTTCAAAATAGTGGTCATCATTGTCCTCAAGTAACCCCAAAGTTATCAACTTATCAATAACCTTTATACACAAATCTCTTGTGTCATCATATGTGATTTTCTTGCTCATAATCTTATATTGTTTTGGTTAATAATGTATGATATATCTAAGGTAAAAAAAATATCCCATACTAAAAAATATAATACAGGATATTTTTAAACTTATTTAGACAACTGTATATTTTTGTTTGTTAATACTTAATTCAGAAATTGTTTCAAGGTTAATAGAACGCCATTGTTTAGCTTGCATATCGAATACAGGCTTTAAACCTTTAAGACTTGGGTTATAAGACATTCCTTTGCCATTTACACCCTTTGATACACCAACTCTACAATTCATTGTTCTAAGCTTACCATTCTTTTTAGTGAACTTAGCTGTAAAAATTTTACCTCTTGACTTGTTAATCATTTCGACTGCAACTACTTTTGAAATTTTCATATCTTATATTGTTTTGGTTAATAATGTATGATACATCTAAGGTAAGCAATTAATCTGAAACTACAAAACTTTTTAATAGAAAAAAATAAGAGTAAGCAAGTTTTTTTACTTACTCTTATATAATACTATATTTAAAAATCTGTTATGATGAAATCATTTGTTTCAACTTGCTTTTTATTAAAGCCTTTGCCTTTAGTCATTATTAGCTTATATTTCAATCCTACAATAACGTTATTTTCATCTAGAAAACGCAAGTCTGTTTCGTCTCCATTTATAACTTTAAACCCTTTATATTGGCTTGGTAAAGGCTTATCTTTTTTAACGTTAAAAACCATTGCAACATTTTTACCTGCTTTAAGCATATCCATACAAATATCTTTGTTGTCTTCTGACATTGAAAATGTTAAATGATAATTTTTTGGCATATCCATAAACATACGGATAGGGTTTTTTGTATAATCGTAAAATTGTATTTTTGGAAATGTATCAAAAATATTTTTACCATTAACTTTTAATTTCTCAAATCTTACATCACTTGTACCATTCAAACGAATAGCAAATTTTGTATTATTTTTGTTATGCTTTTTTTCAATTTTAGTAATTTCGTTTACTAATTGAAGCATAAAACTTTTTCTATCCGCTAGAAAATATTCTGTTTTATTTACTTTACCTTGTTGTGTTTTGGTAAATCTAGCATTACCACTACCAAATAAACAGGCTTCTGAACAACCAATACTAGCGTGTGAACAAAGGTTAATTCCTTTGCTATTTTGTGTGTGTGGTGCTAAATAAATGATATAAGTAATATACCCTAACTTCTTACCTTTAACAGTTTTAGCATTTTCAGTACTAAGTAAATTTGCTGGCTTAACATATCCTATAAACATAATAATAAAATTTAGTTGGTTAAATAATGTATATGCAATATAGGGCTTTTAAAATTACCATGCAAGTTTTTTTAATAAAAGTTTTAAAAAAAATATTATTTTATATTTTACCTTAAAAATATTAGGATAAGTCATTTATTCTGTTTACCTTTAAGTATTCAATTACGAATACGGTTGGTTTCCTTTTGGTGACCAAAAGAGTAGACTCCACCGAACCCAGAAGTGAACTATCAAACATATGTAAAAAAAAATTAATATAATACAATATATGTTCCACGTGGAACATGGACATAAAAAAACCATCCAATCTGATTGGATGGTCATAAACAATATAATAACAATGAAATTTAATTCGGTAGCTTCTTAACAAGGTATGTTTCAACCAATGGAACTCCTTGTATGTTATGTGTCATGTAAGGTGGTTTATTCGAGAAGCCTAGTAGTTCTTTTGTTCTGTGGCAGATTACCGAGTAACCAATACATGAATTCATTTCAAATTTGCAATATCTATCAAGCATCTTATTTAATTTTATATTTGTTTCAAAAAACATACACAAACGTGTACTATTTAAATCATAACAGTCGCTAAACACAACTCCTTACAGTCGCAGATGTTTAGCTTGGTGTTAGCCACAATAAAAATTACTTAGTGTAAGTATTATCTTCACCCTCGTAATTATTGTAACCCATTGCCATAGCAATACACAAAAATCTAGTTCTTCCGTTATAGGTTTGCATTATATCTATTGCTTCATATAAAACCTCAATCTTTTTATCTTTCGTTAGTTTAGAAAATTCTTTTTGAATATCTGCACTTGTGTAATATTTCTGTTTTGCTTCCATTGTCGTAATTTTAAAAGATGGCTAACACCACCTATGAATTAATAATTTTCGTTCCTCAAATGACTAATCATAGCCAAACCGTTATAAGTCATACTTGGCAATATACTGTGTGCCATTCTTTGCAGATATTATCTTAAGTATTTTACCCTCTGCTATGGCGGTTGATTTCGGGTAGCCAAGTACAACAAATAACATTATTTAAAAATCATTAGGTACACTTTTTAATTTTTTTGTTTAATCTTGACATTAATATATCAAAACCATCCTCTGCACTTAATATCTCGTCCCAAGCCATTTGCACTTTACATAAACAAAGCCATCTTCTTGATTCATTTTTTCGTTTTCATGCTTACAGTTGTTAAAATTAATATCGCTCGAATCTGCGGTCAAATCTTTAAGTTCTTTCTGCATTTTATGTAATTCATTATTTGTATTAGGTGTTGGGTAATCAATCATTTGTATTCTCCAAATTTCATCTTGTATCTTTTGTTCTAATTCTTTAATTCTGTTTTTCATATCCGTAATTTTTAAAATTCATACACAATGCGTTATGCACCATTAGGTACACCTTCAATCTCTTTGTATTCTTTTATAGTTTCTATTTGTCCGTTCTGCTCATAAAATCTTTCGTAAGTTTCAGTAATACAGAATGTCTTTGAAATTGGTTCAAACCACCAATCGTCATCTTTTGCAGTTTCTTCTGTTTTTACTTGGTTACTGTAAATCCATTCTTCGGCTTGTTTATCAAATGCTTTGTAAACCATAGTTTCTATTTTAAATTAACGGTGCATAACACCGTATATATTTTATTTCGTTCCTCAAAATTCCAAATCATAGCCAAAACGTTAGCTACAATAAGCCAATCTCTCGCTTTACCTCTTTCCAATACTTATGATTCAATCTATCACTATCATAAACATTTGGGTTATCATTTAGTATTTCATCTACACAAATAATAGCAAAGGCTTTACCTTGTTCTCTTTGCTCTTTTAGTTCTTCATCTGTCATATCAAAAACAGATTTCAATATAAATTTATTTGCTAATTCGTTTGCTTTCTCTTTTGCTCTCATAATTTTAATTTTAAAGTAGCTAACACAGTATATAAAAAATTCCGCTTTGCTCCACATTTCATATACTAAACGTTGTGTCGCAATTAAAACGTGCGCACAACACGCTATATAAACAATTAATAATTTAAGTCAATTTCGCATTTTATATCAATGTTTAGTGCTTGATATTTTTTAGCAAAAAGTTCTGCTCTTTTATCCAATTGTTTAGCTGTTATTACAGTCTGTCTTTTATATTCTTTATCAAATACCTTATCTTCAAATGCGAATCCCTCTTCACCGTGAGAGCGTATCATTTCAGCCGCATTAGATAGTGCTTGATATTTTGCTAAAAAGTACTGTGCTTTTTTGTATTGTTCAGTCATAATAAATTATTAAAAGTTCATATAGCTATCCGTTGTATGCAATTAAAAAAGACATACAACAAGGTATATAAATAATTTTTAACCTTTACTTACCCTTATTTCAGCAAGTTTTTCAAGTAAGTAAGTTTCAAACTTTTTAGGTTTATACTTACCAAGTTCTTCTTTTTCGTATTCGTGCTTTATGATAAGCATCATTGTTTCTATTTCTGTCATAATTATATTTTAAATCGGTTAAAAACTATTCATATACTAAACGTTAGCCACCATTTAGTGATAACGTTCATCTTCTTTATCGGTTTTACTTAAATCTTCCATTGCTTTGTCAATGTCTTTGCCTAAATAATTACCTTGTTCATCTTCTTTCTCGTAGGTATCCCAATCAAGGTCTGTGGTAATTTCCCAAAGCAATTCTGCTCGTTCCTTTAAAGTTAGTTTTTCTCTTAACCACTTTTGGCTCAATGTACTTTTTAAATCTGCTGCGAAACTCATAATAAAAACGGTGGCTAACAAAGTATATAGCACATGGCTTGTTAGCCTTTTTTGAAACTATGTGCGGTTATTAAATTATTTTCTATTTTGGTTGGGTCTGTGATTAGCTACGTACCATATACAAACCGTTATACACCATTACAATTCAATACCGAAAGGTATCTCAATGTTATTCTTTTGGCACATCTCAACGATTTCCAAATATCTTTTTGACTGTTCTTCGGTTAACTTACCAAGTAACTCAATTTCTCTAAGTAAGTATAATTCATTTAATAAATCTTCCATTTCATTTAAGTTTAAATTAACGGTGCATAACACCATATAAAATTCATTTCTTTTTACTATTCTGTGATTTTTTTGTTAGTATATAATCCATAATTTAAAAATTTTAAACTCGTTCATAAAATGGTTGCCCCTCAAATATGTTTATAAGGTTTTCAAGGTCAAGTTCATTCAACTCATTGAATTGTTTTATGTCAGACCATCTACCATCCATATAACTTCCACCACCCATACCATCATTCCAAATGGTTACATTGGGTACATTGGTTTTGCATTCATAACCAACACCTCTTCTAGTTTCAAAGTAACGAATGTGGGTAATTTTTAATTTGAATGCAGCTAATTCTGCTCTTGTTTTTACAGTCATTCTCATTTTGATTATTTTTTAATTGTTTAATAATGTAGTTACAATATACGACAAGTTTTTCTAACTTCCAAATAATTTATGATGTTTATATATTATTTTATATTCTTCTAGATAATCTTCATAAAGCATTGGATTGATATCTTTTAATCTGTTTAGTAAATAACCTATATTTGTATCACTTGGTTTTTTTATGAACTTCTTTAATTGTCTAAGCGTTTGGTTTATTTTCTTTATTAATAACTGCTCCATATTATAATCATTTAATTGTTTTATAAAATGGGAGAGACCTAAATCCCTCCCTACATTCACTAAACTAACAATATAAACAATTATTCTTGGAAATTTGGTTTTATTTCTCTAAAATCTTTTGGAATCTCACTTTTTCTACTAACCACCATAATTTTGTTTCTCGCCCAGCTTCCAATATATTCTTTTCCATTATTATATCTATAATCACCACCACCTCGACCATTTCCTTCGCAAGTTAATAATGGTAAAGGATGTACTCTCCATCCATGATTATCTTTAGGCATGATATCCTTATTAACAAATTCCTTTTTGTCCATATTAACCATATATTTATACCTTAATGGTGCAATGCTCTTAAACTTGTAATCCCATCTATTTTGCCCTTCGGGAACCTCTTCTGATATTTTTGGTGAATTATCCGAAAGGGTATATAAATTCTCATTTTCAGTTGGTTCTTCATCTGCATAGTCACCACTCCAAACCAATTTTATTGGATTGTTAATTAATATCTTCTCCACAAATCTAACAAAAGGGTTAGCCCTCCAACTGTGCTCCATTAATTTTGAACCACTACCTAAATCATATGAACTTACGTGAGCATTAGGTTTGTTTTTTGAATTTAGCAATACTGCTTTATAATATTGTCCCATAATAATATTGTTTTATATTTGTTTAATAAATGTTTTTAATCTTTTGTTTCATATTCGACATCAATATCAATGGTGTCTAATATGTTTATGGCCCCTTTCAGTCCTTGTCTTAATTCAATTACCAAGGCCTCAATACTTTGAGTTCTAACGCAATGCTGAATCTCGTGCAAGTGATGACCTAAATCATCATTAATAATATCTACTACTTCTTTTAATTGGGGAACGCAATCCCACCCATCATGTCTTGTTAATTTTTTCATCTTTATATTGTTTTGTTGTTAAGTAATAACCTATACACAAGATAGTGAATTAAATCCAGACCGCAAAACTTTTTTGATAAATTGTTTAAAAAATATGAGTACCTACTAGAGCCAATCAGCGTTCAGTACTCATATCACATTAAAAACAATATAAAGGACTATTTCTTATAATCTCCTCTTAAAACCCTGCGGATACCTTGAATTAAACCAACCATAAAGAAAGTTATATAAAATAATATAATTGGTAAGAAAACTATTAATATCACTAATAAACTTTTAACATAGATGTTCATGGCTTAAGGGAATTTAATTTTTTTACTTGTAAATTAATTATAGCTTTAACTAATTCTAATTCTTTTTTTTGTTTCTCACTTAAATGTTCTAGAGAAAGTAATCTATCTCTATTCTCTTTATTGAATTTTATTTGCCGTTCTAAATAATAATCTCTCATATCGGTTTGTTTTGATTGTTAGAAATCATTTTCAGAACACAAAACATAACCTCATCCATCAACTCCACATAAACACTTTCTTCATTATCACTAAAACTATAATTAGAATATGAATTACTACCATTTGTGAGAAACTCTACCAAATTATCAACCTTACTTCTATCATCAATATGTTCATGAAGAAAATCAATCATATCTTGGTAATAATCATCGATGCTAGGGTCACCATCATATTCTTCTTGAATCTCACCACTACCGCAACACTCCTCACACATTTCCTTTAAAAAATTACCATCATCATCAACATATCCATTGTTAATCTCACCATCATCACAGTTATAACATATTTCGTATTCATAATATGAGTTAACCTCTTGTACGTTGCAGTTGCCGTTGTTGTAGTAGTCATATTGCAAACGAGAAATACATCTAATCATTTCGCCTACAATTGTTTCAGCTTTACCACTTGGTGGAACATAGTCTTCCCATAGTTTAGAATATTCATTCCAATATGCTCCACTCTCACCCCAATAATTACTTCCTTTCGGTGTGTGTTTTCTTTCTAATGTAATTGTCATTGTTATTGTTTTTAAATTGTTAAGTAATGTAGTTACAAGATAGACATAATATTTTAATTATCCAAATTTTACATCTAAAAAGTTCTTCTCATTGCCCATAAAAAATGTATCTTTCTGAATGGACTCCAATAATTCATCGCTAGATGTGGTATTATTATAATCCTTAACTGGAATAAAACCTTGTTTTATATATGTTTTCCTTTGAACAACATAAACGCTTGCAAGTTTAATATAAGAACTCTCAAGAAAAACATCAATAGGTTCAAACCCATGCTCTCCAAGGTTTAATCCTCTGTAATCCAATATATCTTGTTTCTCTTCATCAGTAAATTCTGATAAGGGTTTATCCATATTGAATAACAATAGTTTGGGAGCATCCTCTATACTGACTCTATTCATGTTATCAAATGTAACTTCCAATTCAGCGATGAACTGTGTAAGACCATTGAAATATATTCTATAAGTTAAATCTGAGTTTGGAATTATATTTAAATCAACCTCAATTTGATAATCTATCTCTTTAAAATTTGATGGAATATTCATAGTTATATTGTTTTATATTTTAGAATTGCATAATTAATTGAATCCCAAGTAACACCATAATTGGCATCAAAATTTTCTTCAACCATATCAAGGATGGCATTCTTATCATCATCACTTAATTTAATTTTTCCCTGTTCATTTCTTTGGCTATTAATTTCGCTAACTTTATGTTCAACATCTTCTACTGACCACCCACAAATTATTCTTGGTTGTGAATTGATTACATTTAATACCTTATCAACTGCTTCATCAATAAGTTGTATCTTTTTTTCTAATGGACTACCGTCAGTAAAAGTAGTTCTTGGTTTAGCATCAGCAGTATAGATTAAATCTATAATTGCTTTTTTAATATCATCTTTCATAATCTTTAAATTTATATTGTTTAAGTAATAACCTATACACAAGATAGTGAATTAATCTGAAACCGCAAAACTTTTTTAATAAAAAATGGAGAGTATTTAATAAAAACACTCTCCTAACAAAAACAATAATTATGAAAAAGTAGTCTCAGTAGGACTCGAACCTACAACCTACGCTTTAGAAGAGCGTTGCTCTATCCAGTTGAGCTATGAGACCATACTATTTACATAGTATCTTTTATTTTCTGTGCAAATCTATAATCTTCAACATCAATGGCAAGTTGAATCATTTTTTCTTTTATGATATTATGAATCTCATCATAAAAGAATAAATTCTAAGAACTTTTCAAAATATTTTGATATAAATTTGCCATAAAAGTTGTAGAATTTGTTTTATGAATAATCGTTGGTTTAACACCATCCCAATGTAATCCTTGTTTCAAATCTCCATAATCATCGTGAATTAAATTAACAAATTGAATTTCCCAATAATCATCATTATTATCCATTAAATATGAATCATCATAATCAATTTGAATATCAAACACTTCATTTCCATCATTATTTTTTACACTATTCCATTCACCCCACTCATCATATTTAATTACTTGTACTGGTATTCCTTTACCGAATACAATATATAACTTATCATTTGGAAATATGAACACCTCTTGAATGATTGGATTATCAGTTTCAAATGTACCGAATGGGCATTCCTCATCATCTTCAATCTCTTCAAGGTTTTCACCCAATTCATTTTTTACTTTTTCTAAAATCTTAGATTTTGACATTATTATTATGTCATCTTCTGTTGCTGATTCATCAGCAATGACTCTTGTCATAAATGAATACTTTACTAATTTTGCCTTTTTCATAATCTTATATTGTTTTATATTTTAGTCATTTAAATATTCGGGAAAATCAACCCCATAATTAAAGGTAAAGTTATCGAAATCTTCTTTGCTCATTTCTACAACCACATCTTGTTCTAACAAAGCTTTCAATTGAAGAATATCAAATAGTTTGTAATGAACATTCTGACTTTTTTCTGAATCATCCAATATGTTTAGATGAAATTCAAGTAACTTTAACCCTTCTAAAATTATTTTTAACTGCTCTTTCGGTAGTGTTTGTGAAATTTTCATAATCTTATATTGTTTTATATTTTATAATGGCTTTAAATCATATGGTTCAGCAGATAAACCATAGTCACAAGTCCACCCCACCTTTTCCAAATCAGCAATTAGGTTTCTACAATTTTCATATGTGAATTCGTTTACCATACCAAAATCTATTATTAGGTCTTGGACTTCTTTTGGTAATAATTCGTATTGCTCAAAATAATCAATATTCTTTTCCATTGTTATTGTTTTGGTTATTAAGTATAATGCAATTTACGAAATCTTTTTCTAACTTCCAAATTTATTTCTCGTATTTTAAAAGAATTTTAGCAATTTCTAATGCATTGTAATACTTAAATTTACTGCCAGACCAATTTTCTTGTGTTACATATCCATCTTCTGAAATGGACAAGAACAACCCATAGTTATCGTGTGTATCAATATGTATCTGTAGTATTTCAGAATCAGTTGGCACACCATCTACTATTTTATACCCATTTACTTTTACCAATTTGTAATCTTTCAATTCAGTCTTATTAAGGTACGATAGTTTTAGAATTTTTTCTAAATCTTTTTTGCACTTGAATAACATAAAAATTTTTATCATAACTTCTTTGGTTTAAAATGTGGGATACCTACTTGGAGTTTTCAGCATCCCACCTACACTTAAACAATATAAAACTATATTTTTTCGGGTAAAAACCCTATCAAACTCTCCTTTGGCACAAACCTAAGTAATTCATCAATTGCCGTAAGGTCACCACAATTAATATCCTCTTTTATCCGTTCAATTACCGAATCAACAAGCTTGTCCATGTCTTCAGTATCATCACTAATTAAAGTTTGGTAAACACCATTCTCAAAAGAATATAAAACATCATATCTACCCTTATCAACAATCTCACCATCACAAACCCAATTTGGTTGAACTCTGGGATTGTAACTTATCTTTATTCCTTGTGCAATATTATTTAATGGTTCAAATATGGTAAGAGTTTCACATTCAATCCAAGCACAGACAGTCTTATTCGCACCATCAAATATCTTTTGAGCCGTACCTTGTTGGTTAACCAACTTGCAGTTCTCCATATGTAAACATACATTGTTTGGTTCGTAATAGTTTACCTTACCATTGGGAGAGGTTACCTTCCACTTTAAATAATTTGCACCTCTCCCTAAATTAAATCTTACTTTGTAATTTTTCATCTTAAATTGTTTTATATTGTTAACTAATGTAGTTGCAAGATAGTGAATTAACCCGAAACCACAAAAGTTTTTTATACTTTTATTTGATTATTTCTTAATACAATTATTTCTTTTATAGTATTAAAATTCCTTTCCATAAATGAATTAATATCAAACTCAGTATAGCTACCACATTCCTTGTAATTGTTATGTCTATTACACCCATTACCCCATAATTCAGAAATATTGTTTTTGTTGTAGTATGTAAATTTAGAGAAAACATATAGACTTAATTCAGTACCATATTCCCAAACATGACGAGGATGCCTACTCAATTCTTCATTCTTAGTTGAACTTACCTCTAACAAGAACGTAATGGTCTTAGAATAGTCAAAACCCACTTCAACTCTATATTCATTAGACTTCACATTCGATGTCCACTTTATCACCGACATACCAATTTTACTGAACATAGACTCTAATTGCTCTTTTAAATACTCACCTTCTTTTTTTAGTATTTGTTCTCTTATTATTACCTTGTTATCCTCAACCATTTTTATTTTCTCTAATAACCTCTTTTCTTCATTCAACAAATCAATTATTGAGATTGGTAATTCTGTTGGTGCATTGTAATCATTTAGTTTCACTTCAATCGTTTTCATAATCTTATATTGTTTTATTTGTTGTTATAAAATTTAATAAATTCGACAATTACTTTTAATGTTTTTTCTTTCATTGTCATTGTGTTCCCATCCATAGGATTGGGGATTACATTTTCACCCTCTTGTGTATTGATAAAAATATCCGCATCCACTCTATTGAAACTGTACCCCATGTCCTCAATCTTGTCAACGGCTTTCATCAGCCATTCCCATGATGGGTCTAAATCATCTACATCACATATTTCTGTGTCTGATATTTCAATAAATCCATTTGAATAAGGTCTGTACAAAATTTCTTGTTGCATAAACTCAGCGATTAGTTTGTTTACTTCAATCGTTTTCATAATGTTATATTGTTTTGTTTGTTAAGTATAATGCAATTTACAACAAGTTTTTCTAAATTCCTAATTATTTGATAAAAAACTTATATTTTATGCCATATAATTTTTGTGTAATAAGGTGAGGTAGCAATGGAAACCCCCTTTTTGTGCATTTCAACCAATACCTCTTTTATGAATTTTCTCATCTTTATTTAGTTTTATATTAATATTTGAATGTTTTTCTATACCCTCTTTTAATATCTGTATCATACCAATACCATTTTTTTGCGGGGATGATAACAATTGTTTTTAATCTTTCAGAATAAGAACAAGAACCCGACCTTTTTGAATAACCAAAAGACAACAGAAGTTCTTCAAGGGAATCATTTTTATCTACTACAATTTCAACTAATGTTTCCATTATTTAGTTTTTAAAGTTATAATCAATCACTATTTATACTGTTCTATATTTGTTCAACCATTGTTCAGTTTTGGTAATCACTTCCTCTATCTGAGTGTTTAGGAAATTTTGGTTATGAAAGGTATCTCTTCTCCATGTAATGTCGGGTTTATGGTATTCACCATTCTTATCCCAATATCCAAAATCCAAGACATGACCATCATCCAAACCATCGAAACCATTAAGCTGAAGGTAGTATATCAGTTCTTCCACATCCACCTTACCAATATCAATAAGCCAATCAGTTAAATCAGAATTTGGTAATACATTACCATATTCATCAATAAATAAGTCACCACATGAAGATATAAAATGATATTTGTTATTTATTGAGTTTAGGTATGTTTCTCTTTCGTTAAGCATTACGCTCAAATCTTTTTCACTCATACCTACAATAGATTGTTTAAATAGTTGGTCGCTCATCGCAACCTCATTAACAATGTACCCCATTGTTTCCCCATCCACATCTATCTCATTTAATAACGCAATTATTTTCTCTACAACAAATTCTTTAGTTCTCATAATCTTATATTGTTTATATTGTTTAAGTAATAACCTATACACAAGATAGACATAATATCCGAAACCGCAAAACTTTTTTATGTTTTTATAAAAAAAAAGACCACCTAAATTAATAGATAGCCTTTAAATAGATAGATAGTTATGTAGCAATTAACCAAATTCTTATGAATGCATATCTACAAGTACAACATAAGTCTTTTCTCCTTTATCATTTTCCATTCTTGCATCAGTAACACCAATATAATCATATTTACTAGGCTTGTATTCGTCTTCAAGAACATTGAACTCACCTGGATTACTTAATAGAATTGTTGATTGCCTATTGGTGATATATTCTTTTAAATAATACAAATCCATTGAATCTGTTATATCTGACAATTTTGTATCTCCATTATCAATAGCCTCAATCAACTCCTTTTTATGTGAGAATGTGTTATCCTCTTTTATATGTTCCCTCATCATTTCATTGAGTGCTTCAATACTGCCATATGGTTTGTTACCTTCATTATCAGTATAACTTGGATACCATCTTGAATACTCATCCATATCCATTATTTCGTTATCCTCTGAAATACATCCACCAATGCATCTCCAATTGTGTTCATTACCCCAATCCATAATCCAATCTTCAGCATTTACACAAGCCTCTTCAGGCGTTTCTGCGTGTACTACTACTAAATGTAAATTGTGCATAGTTTATATTGTTTTGTTTGTTAAATAAATCCCAAATACTTGGATGGCTTACAATTTTCGTTCACATCACTTGAACCAAATCTTTCAACTTCATCCTTTGTTTTTTTCATTTGAAAACCTTCCATTAAATCCTTGCAGACCTTATGACTTCCTTCATTCCTTCCATCGAATCTGTATTCATCAGAAGCAATATGTTCCATCAATTCAAACATCAGTCTTACTGCCGATTGTTGCAATGTTCTATGCTCACGACAAAATTGATTGATGAATCCTTCCTTATCAAAATTGTAGCTATTTACAAAGTCTGCTAATTCTGTTGCTAATTCTTTACCATCTTTCATAACTTATATTGTTTTGTTAAGTAATATAATGCAATTTACAACAAGTTTTTCTAACTTCCAAATTTTATTAAAGATATTTTCGTGTTTCACCAACTATTTTCTTGGCAATTTCAAATTGAGTTTGAATCTCTTTATTATTGGGATGGTTAAACGCTTGCCAAAATATTTCAATATTGTTCGGCCCAGCACCACCAATCTCTTTATCAATCCATTTGCAAAACTCATATAAACCTTTAGGATGTTGATGGAAATAAATTTGTTCCTCAATATAACATAACCCCAATGCAAACTCACCCATTTCTCTTGCTCCCATGAATAATAAATCTTTTGTTCTTTCTGTTAACTTTTTCATGTTTTTATATTGTTTTATATTATATTGTTTTGTTTGTTAATGATAATGCAATTTATGAAATAATATTTAAACCACCAAATAATTTAGTAAAATAAATGATATCAATACTATAATACTTGCGTACCAAATCTTTAGCATATTAACAATTTTCTTATCAATCATATTAGTTCTATTTCAAAATCACGAGAAATTTTACCACATGAAATCCCATCTTCTATTTCCATAGTAGAGTCTGTACCTTCAAAACCTTCTACTAGATGTAGAGGTATTACTAACCCTTCACATCTATCTAGGATATTTTGAGGTGTGATAGTTACACTACCACTTAATAAACATTCTATCACACTTACGCCTAACTCTAATGCTTCTTGTTTTTGGTCTTGGTCTGCACCACTTTTGAAAAACCAAGTTACAAAATCTGAACTCTTAATTTTTAACATCTTTTCCATAATATTATATTGTTTTGTTTGTTAATGATAACTCAATATAGTGATTAATATTTAAACCACCAAACTTTTTTGAATATTTAATAGGATTCAACCAAAATTAATTCAACATATTCATCTGTTGGCTCTGAACCATATCCATCAAACTTATCCTTGAAACAATCCCAAGACCTTACCATGCAATCATATATGATTTTAAAATCCTTTACCCCACTTTCAATAACCTCTTCGTGTAAAACCTTTAATTCCCTCTTGGTTGGATATTTCCCATTATAGTATATTATATCTTGAAAATTATCAAGCCTTCCAGATTCATCAACCACCAATAAACCACCACCACTTGTATCGTATAAATGATAATCCTTTCTTTCTTCTTTGGAAAGTTCTATCTTAGTTTTATAATTCTTATAGTCAATTGTTTCAATTAAATCTTTCATCGAATCAAACTTAAATACATCTTTAAAATTCATAACTTATATTGTTTTATATTGTTAATGATAACTCAATATAGTGATTAATATTTAACCCACCAAACTTTTTTGAATATTTAATAGGATTCAACCACCTTTTCTTTTAAACCAATCCCTTAAACCCGTCCCAGAGCTAGGTCCAGATGTCAACTTTCTCTTTTCAGCCCCATGTAATTCTACATCTTTTAATGATTCGTCTTGTATTTCTTCATAATCTTTAGTTAATTGTTTTATAACTTTAATAGCTTTTTTCTTAACCATATTTTCTCTTATACAAGCCTTGATAATATCAAAATCTGTTGCATATATTTTACGAAACTTTGTAGTTAATTCAGAATCATTTTCAATCATCTCTAATCGTTCTACTAACTTTTCAATTTCTCTTCTTTGTTTATCTTTCTCAATTTCGCTTTTTTGTTTATCAAACAATCCATACCAATTTTCCTCAATTGGCTCGTTATCATTTAGATTAACTGCAATAGCAATATCATATGAACCTCTCAAAATCTCATCATGTAATATGGAATCAATAGTTGACCCAAATCCCTCACTATATCTTTTCTCAATTATTTTATGTACCCCATCTTGAATGTCCTTGTTAGTTTTAACTACACAGACCAATCTCTTCTCAACCTCGCTAATCTTGTTGTATAAGTTATCCAAAGCAACACCAACGGCATCATCATCGATGGCTGAAAATCTTTCCAAATTTTCTATTAACTTATTAAGTTCCTTTCTCATAATAGTATATTTTATATTGTTTAAGTAATGTAGTTGCAAGTTATATAATCTTTAGGACTTTTCCAAACTTTTATATAAAAGAATTGGAATTATTTTTCAAACCCCAATCCTCTTATATAATATAGCATTTTACTGCTTCACCATCCTCGCCATCTCTTTCTCCATAAAATATTGGAGAGAACTTAATGCCTTCTCTCTTTCGGCAGTAGTGGTGGCACTTAGTACCTTTCCACTCCAATAGTTAATCTTGGGTATATACCCATTCGGATACTTTGACATATCTATCTATTTTTAATGGTTAATAATTAATGACCTCCACAATATAAAACGATATTTTCTATTTTCCAAACTTTTTATCAAAAACTTTTAAAAAAGTTATATTGTTTTATATATTATTTAATAATTCATTAAACCTTTCAATAAATTCTGAGGTTTTTTCAGTGACTTCCAAATCACCATCCTTATTACGAATGGCTATACCTTTTTTGATTAGATATTCATCAATGCGACTGTCTCTTTCTTTTGGGTAAGGAAGGTCATTAAAATATCCAACACCACAACCATTAATTGGTGTCTGTATATGCCTATCCATATCTTTCCATGATACAGAAAAATCCTCATCCCGATACGTTAATTCATGTATGACTCTTTTCTTATAATATAAATTCATAATTATATTGTTTTATATTTGTCATCATAGGTAAGGTGTTGTGACAACCTTAAAAACTTGCATGATATTTAGTAATAATTTTTTTATAACATTCATCACCATCTTTCAAATACCCTTTATACCATTCCTCCGTTATATCCCATTCATCGAAATTTATCTTACTCATTGGAATCCAAGTTTCACGTTCAGCGTAATGTGGCTCCCAATACTTATACCAAGTTTCTGAAACACTATTCTGCTCTCTACTTTTCCAATGTGGTACAAATGGTATTAAATAATTATCACAAGCTACATAACCTTGTAATACATATTCCTTCCCACTAACCTTATTGGTTACTATATATAAACTTCTATTATCTCTTATCTTAAACTCTTTCATATTATACTATATTTTATATTGTTTAACTAATCTGTTTGCAATATAGATATAATATCCGAATAAAAAAAACTTTTCCACTTTTTTATTTTTTATGCTCAAATAATTTTGCGGTCTTATCCTTTTTCACTACCTTTAATCTAATGGAAAGAATAAGTGAGGATGGAATAAGGGTTGGGTTTCGCAAGTTGCCCAAAAGAGTAGACTCCACCCTACCCACAATCGAATCATATTACGAAAAAAAAGATATGTTAAATTGTTTGGAATTGCCAATTACATTTTGTATCTTGTGTATATCAATGGATTGAATACGAGATG
>Ga0228614_1000674_pt1 | contig 18079 bp, 14 predicted proteins | sample 15DmetaG_FD_190531 | JGI IMG/M metagenome (GOLD analysis project Ga0228614, IMG submission 190531) | Seawater microbial communities from Monterey Bay, California, United States - 15D | ecosystem: Environmental > Aquatic > Marine > Coastal | place: USA: California | collected 2016-10-13
TGATGCGTGAGCAGATTACTATTCGCGCAATCCGGGATAGCCGCATTTGCGTCGTGGTATTGTCCGCGCATCAGGCATTGTCTTCAACGGACTTGGCGCTGGTTCGGTTGATATCCAATGTGAAGTCAAACGAAGTCATTATTTTCGTGAACCGCGTCGATGAGTTGTCTGAGCCCAGCACTCAAGTTGTCCAAATCCGTGACAGCATTGTCGAAACACTGGCAAAAATAGATGGGCCAAAAGACGCGGAGATTATCTTTGGCAGCGCGATTTGGGCGCAAGGTGCGATGATGGGGTCTTTTTCTCGCGTACCCGAGGCAAGCAAGGCTGCGCTAATGCAGCTCGTGAATGCGAGCGAGGACGCGAGCCTACAACATCAAACAACACGTAGTGTGTTGTGGGAATTGTCGGGCATGCCCGCGCTTTATGCAGCTATTTCTAATCGAATTATGCATGGCGAGGGGCAGGGCCTAGTGAGGCACATTGGGGCGCGTGCCCGGAACCTACTGGCCGGGGTGCAACAGGCAGATAACCTTAAGGCCAAAGCGCAAATCGGCGAAGTTTCGGTGCAAATCAGCGAGTCAGAGATCAGCACAGCAGTTGCCACAATCAAAGAGAGTTCAAACACGACATTGATGGCTGAGCTTAATGAGGCACAGACGGCTTTTTCAATCCGTTTGGATCGTGTGCACGATAGCTTTTTGACGCGTGCTACGGATGCTTTGTTATCTCATCTAGAGCAATTCGGTGACGACGAAGTGTGGGAATATGATCCGGCCGGTCTGCGCCTTTTGCTTCGATCCTCGTACCAAGCGTATGGAAAAACGGTGCAATCAGCTTTTGATCGTTGTGTACGTCAGGCAGCGGAGGAGATCGGCTCACTCTATCAAAATGCGTTAAACCTGCCGATTGAGTTGTTTGATATCAAGGTCCCGCCGCCCTTGCGTGTGCCGCCACCGGTAACTTTGGGTCAGACAATCGCGCTGGATTTGAAGGGCACCTGGTGGCGCAACTGGTGGTATAAGCGGCGAGGATATCAGTCATTTGCCACAGATTTTCGAAAGCTGATCCACGCCGAAACCATTGGAGTGATCCAAGATCTGAAGTCGCAGCATGGGGATGCTTTGCGTGAACAGGCGGTTCAGGAGGCGGAGCGATTTGTGTGCGAGCAGGCAGAAATCCTACTGAATACTCTTTCCGCACCTCTACTGGCCAAGGATGGAGTGGACGCGTTGTTTGATCGCCAGACCTTGATTGCCCGCGATGTGGAGTTAAAGCAAGCGATCCGAAGCCTAGAGGCGATTGAGGCATGAGCCAAACAGCCGCGTGTGACAAGAAACCCTGTATCGCTCTCATGGGCGAATTCAGTGCGGGCAAAAGTACGCTGGCCAATTTGTTGATTGGCAGCCAGCCTTTGCCGGTTCAGGTCGTCGCGAGCCATGTACCACCTGTGATGATTTCTTTTGGTGCAGAGGATCCCTTTCGCGTGGATCTTGATGGCGAAGAGCATCCGATTGATTTGTCACACATTTCTGCCGCTCCGCTCAACGACACTGCCTTTATTCAGATTTATTCTGAGGCGGATGTGCTCGAAAGCTGTGATCTGTTGGATATGCCGGGGATTTCTGATCCCAATATGTCGCCACAAGTCTGGCAAAGGATGATTGCACGGGCTGAAGGTGTGCTTTGGTGTAGCCACGCAACGCAGGCATGGCGCCAGAGTGAGGCTGCGGTTTGGAGCAGTTTACCGGATACGTTGCATTCAAACAGCCTTCTTCTGCTCACCCGGATTGATAAAATCACGAATGAGAAAGACCGCGAGAAGATTATCCGGCGGGTTCGTGTGGAGGTCGGCGATCAGTTTCGTGCGTGCCTTCCAATTTCATTGTTGCAAGCCGCGAATGAGCAGAATGACTATGACGCTTGGTTGCGGACTGGGGCTGGCGATTTTGCGGGGTATTTCAAGCAAATTTTGGATGATCTGACGCCTAATTCTGATTTACGTTTCTCCGAACGGTCCGGTGCAGAGACAGCAACGTGTGTTGCTGCAGAGGCTAGGTCTGAGGAAATCGCGCAGCGCGTTGTGCCGCGCCGTATCGGCGGAGTGCGCGCAGTGACGCCGCGACCCAAATCCGATTGAAGAGCAGTTGCGTTTACCTTTTTGCAATCCCTCGTGGCGTATCGTGCCTACTTAACATTCTGGGACGAGAGGCTTGTTGTCGGCATGGACGTCGCAAAACGAATGCAGTCACTTCGGGATCAGTTTCCTGAATGCACGTTGATGGCATTCGCCGACCTAGAGGCTGGAATGGTCCTCTCTGTGAGTGCGGATACGTCTCGCATGCAGGAAGAGATTAGCAGTCTGTGTTCTACCGCAAAGACCGTTCTTTCCCACCAAGCAAACGGCCCCATAGAGGCTCTTATCTCCAACGGTTCTGATGCCGGGGTTTTCGAAGCGGTACTGATTGAGCCTGAAGAAGTGGGTGTTTTTCTTAAATCGACGATCAAGCAAAGTGATGTGTTTTGCTGCGTATGTACGAGTCGCATTTCCCTTCAGCGTTTTTTGCCTGCAGTGCGCGCTGCGCTTGATGCATTGGAAATGCCGAAGTGAAGAGTGGCTCAGAAACCTCTAATGTTTCGATGCTTTTATCTCGGCTACAGGCCTTATCGCGTCCTCAATCCGCAATCGTTTCCAGCGGGCCCATTTTGGGTACGGATGATCCGAGAGAGAACTTGATCGCTAAAATAGCAGAGACCCAACTGCCGAGACGACTTACCTTCACAAATGACCGATCAGAGGCAATTTCATTTTTTGTAAACAGAGGGCGCTTGTTGGGCGTCGAGTACACCGCTTGTTCAGGTGAAAACCGTTTCTATAAAGCTGCTGGAACTGAGACTCCCCATCAAGCTGTTTGTGCGGAGCCTTTCGCCGAGGCATTGGAGCGTTTTTTGGACAGCACCGCTCGCATAACGGTTTGTTCGCAGCGCTTTGACCTTAGAACATTTCAAAACCATGAAGAGCGTGATCCACCTGCGTTGCTCGATATAGGTATGCGTGAAGCCATCCAACCATCGCCTCTTGCCGCTTTCTCCGATCAATTGCGCACGCATGTAGAGGCATTGGTGGTCTGGAATGGTGGAGAGTTTCAGGTGCCCTGGGGTGATCCTAGTTTGCTGAATTCGCTCAAGTCTTTGGCTGCTGAAGAGGGGGCTAGCCACGATGAGCAAGACTGCATCGGATCAGAAGATACGCCTAAGCCAGCGTGCGCAATCTACAGTGGGCATCCTGCTGGCGGCCGATCCGTTTTCTGTGCAACTCAGTCGGGCGCAATTCTTTTGGCTTTGTGCAAATATGAAAAAACGACCGAGTTGATTTCGCTTTGGCAGAGTTATTTGGCGGAATAGCGTGGGTTCTTTTGCCTTAACCAAACGAATTGTACGCCCCTTGCCCTAGAAATCCTCCAGCCACCAAGAATGCCAAACACAATCAACGGCTTCTACCCACGCATACGTTTGTGTTCTGGGTCAAAAGCACCCGGCGCTATGACTTCGGCCTCAATCAGATCTCCGCAAAGATCGAGCGACATCGTGGCACCTACATTGGCAAAGTCAGTTTCAACAAACGCGTAGGCCAAGTTTTTCTCGATCCGGTGCCCCCACGCCCCAGACGTGATCGTACCGACAACGCGACCGGCCTCCATCAGGGATGCGCCAGCGTGTGCGGGCGCGTGATCTGTTTTGACATGCAGCGTTACGAATTGCTTGCGAGGCGCCTTCGTAAGGCGTTCTCTCAAAGCTTCGCGGCCAACAAACGGGCCCTTATCGATACGTACAAACCGGGTGAGGCCCGTTTCATAGGGATCGAACTCGGTGATGAGGTCGGCTTTCCAGTGCAAAAATCCTTTTTCCATCCGCATAGAGTCAACTGCTCGTGCGCCGAATAAACGTAAGTCAAAGTTCTCTCCAGCCGCACGCAGTGCTAGGTAGGCCGCGTACAATGATGCGTTGGGCACGTGGATTTCATAAGCTAGTTCGCCCGAAAAACTGACCCGCATAACAGTGGCTGGTACAAAGCCGATTTCACACTCGCGCACCCGCAGGAACGGGAATGTGTCGTTAGACCAATCGCCGCGCGCACAAGCCTGTAGCACCGCGCGGGCATCAGGGCCGGCCAAAACAAGGATCGTCATGTCATTGGTAAGACTGCGAATTTGCACATCTTCGTCGGCACGCATGTATGCGCGCAGCCAATCCATATCATGGTATTCGCTTGCCGCAGCAGACCCATACCACATGCGCTCAGGCCCACGGTCACTGGCCGGCAGATTGGCCACAGTGGCCTCTGATTTTACCATGCCCTGCTCATTGAGCAGATAGACCAAGCCTATGCGTTCGTCCTGTTTGGGCACGAAGCTGCAACTCATCCGGTCCATGAATGCGTGGCGGTCGGCACCGGTAATCTCAAATTGGTTGAAGCCGTTGACCTCACATAGGCCGGCCTTGGTATGGACTTGTGCCACTTCGGCGCCGACGGCTTTAAACGTGTTGTCAAACGCGAAGGAATGCGTCGCCACAAAGTCCGGCGTCGGCTTGATGTAGTCCACGCGCTCCCACCCGTTCACAATTGTGAACTCCGCGCCCTCGGCCGCTAATACAGGGGTAAGGGGGGTGGTCTTCGCAGGCCGGCCCGCGGGCCGGTGTTCGTTGGGAAGGCGAAAGCGGAACTCATTTTGATAATCCTCGACGGCTTTGAGCGCCGTGAGCTCGACTGTTGCGTGGCCCGTGAACCGGCGCGGATCAATGCACCATGTGTCATAGCACGCTTCGCCATGTACGATCTGTTGCGCCAGAAGCCAGCCGTGCCCGCCGCCTTCTCCGAGCCCAGCACGCAGGCCGATGATGCAAAATGCATTCCGCTTTCCGGGGATCGGCCCAACCAAAGGCGCGCCGTCGATGGTGTAGGTGATGGGGCCGTTAACCACCCGCTTGATGCCCACGTCGGCCAAGACGGGCATCCGCTCAAACGCGCCTTCTAGGACGTCCATCACGCGGTCTAGGTCATCTGGGCAGAGGTCGTTGGAAAAGTCGGGGCTGATCCCATCCATCCCCCACGTTTTGCAATCCTGTTCATAGAAACCAACTAGCAATCCGCCTTTTTCCTGGCGCGAATAATAGTCGGAGATTGGGCACCGCAAGAGCGGCATCCTGTGGCCAGCCTCGGCGATAGCGGGGATGTCTTCGGTGACAAAATACTGGTGCTCCATCGACGCCACGGGGTGCCGGACGCCCATCATCGCACCGATCTCGTTTACGCGGTAGCCGCCCGCGTTCACAACGATGTCTGCGGCAATGTCGCCCTTGGTTGTGTGCACGACCCAAGTATCGTCAGACAATTGCTTAAGGCCGGTCACCGCGGTGTTGCGGTACACCTCAGCACCCGCTTTGCGCGCATGAAACGCGAGGGCCTGGCACAGTTGGGCGGGGTCGATGTCACCGTCTTCCCCATCCCACAGGCCCCCCAGCAGGTTCTCGGTTGAGATCAGCGGATGCCTGCGCGCGCATTCCTCGGCATCTAGAATTTCATACTCAACGCCCATGCCACGCGCCATCGAGGCAAAGTGGCGATAGCCCTGCATGTGGCCTTCGGTATTGGCCAACCGAATGCCGCCGTCACCATGATGATAACCCACGGGGTATTCCGGATCGTCGCGCAGCGTTTTGTACAACGCGATGGAGTGCGACTTGAGCCCGACCATCGTCTGGTTCATCCCGAAGTTCGTCACCTGCGCGGCAGAGTGCCAAGTCGTTCCGCTTGTCAGCTCGTCTCGCTCAATCAGGACAACGTCGCTCCAACCCTCTTGGGTTAGGTGATACAAGGTTGAGCAGCCAGCGATACCACCACCGATGACGGCGACTTTTGTGCGCGATTTCATGGGGTTCGGCCTCCGACACTTTATGCTCAATGTTTCAAAGCATCACGAACGAAGCCCGTTGAAAAGTTGAATTTTGCAGTTTCATTAGGTTCAGATCGTAGTGCGGCCTGTGCGTCGTCATGATCGCGTTGCAATTGATCTTTGAAAGGGTAGGCTTCGGCGGCGAACCGCGCCAAGTCACAGGGAGAAAGCCATGAGTCGCGTCAAACTGACGGTCAACGGACAAACCGTGAGCCGGGAGGTGCCAGACAACACCTTGCTATCACAGTTCCTGCGCGAAGATTTGCGTCTGACGGGTACGCATGTTGGCTGCGATACCAGTCAATGTGGGGCCTGTTTGGTCCACGTGGATGGGCGGGCGATTAAGGCCTGCACAACGCTTGCGGTGTCGCTGGACGGAGCAGACGTCACGACGATTGAGGGCGTTGCGAACGGGGATGATTTGCATCCAATGCAGACGGCGTTCAACACGTATCACGGGCTGCAATGCGGGTTTTGTACGCCGGGCATGGTGATGGCAGGCATCGACATCGTGACGCGCTATCAGGCCATGGGCCAGCCTTTGACCGAGGCTGCCATTCGTGAGGAGCTAGAGGGCAATTTGTGCCGCTGCACCGGCTACCACAACATCGTCAAAGCGATTGCAGACGCCGCACAGACCATGTCTGGCGCGGCTAAGGCGGCCCAGTAGATGGGTTTGGCTGAGAAAGGATACGTCGATGTATGTGTTGAAATATCACAAAGCGACCTCTATTGCGGACGCGGTCGCGGTTTTGGGTGATGCGGAAGATGGCAAAGTAATTGCGGGTGGTCAGACGCTTGTGCCCACAATGAAACAACACCTTGCCGCGCCAAGTGACTTGATCGATATCCGTGCCTTGGCTGAGTTGCAGGGCGTTTGCATCAAAGGCGACGCGCTGGTTGTTGGGGCCGCGACGCGCCACGCAGATGTGGCACTACACACGGATGTCCAGACGCATATTCCCGCGCTTGCGAGGCTTGCGGGCGGCATTGGCGACCCTGCCGTGCGCGCCATGGGCACGATTGGTGGCTCATTAGCCAACAATGATCCGTCCGCTTGCTATCCGGCGGCGGCACTTGCGTTGAACGCGACGATCATCACAGATCGTCGCGAGGTCGATGCCGATGCGTTCTTTGCCGGTATGTTCGCGACCGATCTGGATGAGGACGAGATTATCACCTCCGTGCGGTTCCCGATCCCTGAGAAGGCGGCTTATGCAAAGTTTCCCAACCCTGCGTCGCGCTACGCGATGGTAGGGGTTTTCGTCGCCGTTTTGGACGGCGATGTGCGTGTGGCTGTCACGGGCGCGGGCGAAGACGGGGTCTTTCGCCACAAGGGGCTAGAGGCCGCACTCGCAGCTCGCTTCACATCGGATGCTGTTGATGGCGTTGATGTGTCGGAAGAAGAGCTCATGAGTGATTTGCACGGTTCCGCCGCATACAGGGCTCAACTGATCAAGGTCATGGCAAAGCGCGCGGTGATTGCTGCGGGCTAAGGCCGGGGTGTCGCGAAACGGGGCAGGCTAAAAACATCAGCCCGCCCCGTTTCTGTTTATCAACTGATATGCGCGCGCAGCAGCCACGCGAATTTCTCGTGGGTCTGACCGCGTGCGATGCACAAATCTTCGGTCAGCGTGTCACCGTGATCTGCGGCTAGACTGCCGGTTTCCGCAAGGCTTGAGGCGACAGTGTTTTGTGCCTCCATCATCAGGCGGATCATATCTTCGGCAGCTGGAACACCCTCAACCTCAGTCACTTTTGAGCGTTTCAGCATGCCTCCGAGGGTGCCTTCGGCGTGACCGTGCAGGGCCTTGGCCCGCTCCGCGAGGTCATCTTGCGCCACGAAATGGTCTTCGTAGATTTTCTGAAACAGGTCATGCAGGGGGCCAAAGGCCATGCCGGTCACGTTCCAGTGGAAATTCTGTGCGAGCATTGTGGTGACAGCCGTTTCTGCCACACATTGGTTCAGGCCATTCACGATCTCTGCTTGCGCGTTTGTCGTCAGAGTTGCCGCTGTCTGCGTCATGATTTTCTCCTGTTTTGGGGTAAATTTGTGCGTTTTTGAATGTGTTTTGGCCGTTCCATGCCTTTGGATATAGGGATGTTATGTGCCATTCCAAGACGTTTTTAGAATTATTCTAAACTGAGAGGGGCTCGATAAATTCCAAAGTCATAGCGGTTGCTGCGCACATGCAGCCGTTGGCTGGGGCAAAAAGTCTGTGAAATCTGGCCCCGGGGGCCTACCGTAAGGATATCAAGAATTTCGAGGCATCTGAGGGCAAGGGAGCAGAACATGGAGGTCATTCTCACCATTGCATTGGCCTTTGTGGTGTTTTTGCTCGTGACTGTCATTGTAGCCACCAAGGCTGCGCGCCCCCGTCAGGGTGTCCGACTGACGCTGGATCAAAAGACCAGGCAATACGTTTGGGATCAATCAGATGACGGTGAGCGGCGGTAATAGTCAGGCTGCCTTTGAAATCCCGTCCATGCCGCCTAGCTCTGCGTACATGACCGGACCCGAACCCACCCCGATTGTGCGCCTTTTGCGATTGATCTCTGGCGCGCTGCGACCGCCAAGGGGGCTGCGCCGCATCGCCGTTGCGCTAGCATTTGGCGCGGTATGCCACGCGATCTTCGGGCTGGCTGTTGTCGCGATGATCGTCGCGATGTTCTTTGGGATGAGTGAGAGCTTAGGGACCGTGCCCGCGCCCTTGTCGTATTTGGTAAACGCGCTTTTGCTGATCCAATTCCCGCTCGCGCATTCCATTTTGTTGACCACGCGCGGCGGTAAGTGGCTATTAAGGTTGGCCCCTCGCGAGCATGCGTCCACTTTGATGACAACCACTTACGCGATTGTTGCGTCCAGCCAATTGTTGCTCTTGTTCGCGCTCTGGACGCCCAGTGGCGTGGTCTGGTGGCGGGCTGAGGGGGGCGTTTTCTGGTTGATGTGCAGCCTCTATGCCGGGGCATGGCTGTTGTTGATCAAGGCCAGCTATGACGCTGGCGCTGAGGTGCAATCGGGCGCATTGGGGTGGATGTCTTTGATGGCCAAGATCAAGCCAGTTTTCCCAGACATGCCAACGGGCGGGCTGTTTCGGGTGATCCGTCAGCCGATCTATGTGGCCTTTGCATTGACGCTGTGGACCGTGCCTGTTTGGACACCGGATCAGCTTGCGGTGGCGATAGTGCTTACGGCCTATTGCCTCGGCGCGCCCATCCTAAAGGAGCGTCGGTTCACTGCCCGTTATGGGGACCGGTTCGCGGCGTACAAAGCCCGGGTGCCTTACGCCATGCCAGCCTTGCACCGTCGGTCATCTGACGACGCCTGAGGCCGTTCATCGCCCGTACGCAATCCCTTCGCGGCGCGGGTCAGCCCCGCCAGTGATGCCGTTGCCAATAGCAATCATGTGCAGCCCAGATGTCAGGGCGCGCGCATTAACCTGATACCCCATTTCGGTTAATGGGCCGCCCAGAGCCTCGGCGCTGGTGCCTTCTTCGAGGTCATAAGTACCAAAACGGTTCACAAGGTGCGGCAAAGCGGTGGCCTGTTGCACATCCATACCCCAATCCAGATGGGCGATGATCGACTTGGCCACGTATCCGATGATCCGAGAGCCCCCCGGACTGCCCGTTACCAACACGGGCGCCCCGTCCTTTAGCACAATCGTCGGCGCCATTGAGGACCGAGGCCGTTTGCCCGGCGCCAGCGCGTTTGCAATCGGCACCCCATCTCGATGCGTGCGGAATGAGAAATCTGTCAGCTCATTGTTCAAAAGGAAGCCGCGGACAAACAGGCGCGAGCCAAAGCCGTTTTCGATGGTCGTCGTCATCGACAATGCGTTGCCGTACGCGTCCACGATTGAGATGTGTGAGGTCGATGGCAGCTCAAGACTTTCGTCATCGGCCCAGATCAAACTGGCATGATCAAAGCTGGGTGCGCCGGGGGCTACCTCTGGCAGCGCATCATCGCGTTCGAGCAACTTGCGCCGCTCTGCCAGATACTCTGGTGCGATCAGGCCACGCGCGGGGACGGGCACAAAATCGCTATCAGCCATGTAGCGGCCTCGGTCTGCAAACGCGAGGCGCGAGGCATCGCCGATCAGACGCCATGCCTCGGGCGATGTGGGGCCGAGGGCTGCGAGATCAAAGCCGTCAAGCATTCCAAGGATTTGCCTGACGGTCAGCCCACCTGAGGATGGTGGCCCCATACCGCATACCTCGTGCGCGCGGTATTCGGCACAAACTGCGTCGCGCTCAATCACTTGATAAAGCCCTAGGTCATCGGTGCTTAGCACCCCAGGGTTACCGGGTGCCGTGCGCACTGTCGTGACAATATCCTCTGCGATGGCACCCGTGTAGAACGCGTCCGCGCCATGGTTTGCCAACGCGCGCAAGGTGTCCGCGTAGTCGGGGTTCATTAGGGTGTCGCCAGCCGCAAGCCCTACGCCATCAGGGAAGAAATACGCAGCAGTCGGTGCGAAACGTTGCAACCTGTCTGCGTCGCGTTCGACCAAGCCGGCCAGCCGGGGTGAAACGGGAAAGCCATTCTCCGCCAGGGTGATTGCATCGTCAAACAGCCCAGCCCAGTTGGCGCGGCCCCAGCGGCGATGCGCGTGCTCAAGCAGCCTTGGCGTGCCAGGCGTGCCGACGGACAACCCGCCCACGACGGCGTCAAAGAATTTGAGCGGCTCGCCGTTTTCGTCCTGAAACAGCCGTGGGGTGGCCGCCAAGGGCGCGGTTTCGCGCGCATCCAATGTGGTGATCGCGCCCGATGCCCCATCATACCAGACCAAAAACGCGCCGCCTCCTAGGCCTGAGGATTGCGGCTCGACCAGACCCAAAACGGCTTGTACCGCGACCATCGCATCCGCAGCGGTTCCACCTGCGGACAAGACGCGCGCACCTGCCTGAACCGCCCAAGGGTTGGCCGCAGTGACCATCCAGTCCTGGGCAGTTACGGGTGCGCCCTTGGCTTTGGCATCAAATGCGGGGCGTAGTTCCGGTGAGATGGCTTCGAACGCCAACGGCGCGCTTGGCGGCTCTGGTGCGACGGCGTCGGCCGCCTGCTGCGCGATGACGGGTCCACAAAAGACGGCCCACATCGCCGCGCCTAAAACAGTACGTTTCATGAAAACACCTCCGGAACAAATGACACAGCTAGCTTTGCATGGGCTAAGCGTTGCGCGAAGTCACAATTAACGGTGTGGCGCTGGTTTTCTGCGCAGACCGCCCCAAGTTTGGAGGATGCTGGGCCGTATCCTCAAATCGCTACTCATCTTGACGCTGGGCGTTTTCGTCATCGGCTGCACCCAAATATTGCGCAATTCCGGCACGCCTGCGTTGCCGCCCGCATCGCCTGAGGCGCTGCGCATGGCGACTTATAATGTGCACTACATCGTTGTGCCCCGCGCTGAGGGACCATGGTCGATGGCCGATTGGGAACGGCGCAAGGGTCCGTTGGATATGGCTTTCAAGGCGCTTGAGGCTGACGTGATTGGCTTCCAAGAGATGGAGAGTTTTGCGGGCAGTGCCATTAGTCTCGACAACCTCACCTTGGATTGGCTGCTGTCCAACAACCCCAACTACGGGGCCGCAGCGGCGGGGGACCCGCGCGAATTCCCCTCCACCCAGCCCATCCTCTACCGGCGGGATCGGTTGCAAATGCTGGGGCAGGGGTGGTTCTTTTTCTCTGAGACGCCGGATGTCCTTTACGCCCGTACGTTCAACGGGTCGTACCCTGCTTTCGCATCATGGGCCGAATTCCGGGATTTGCGGTCTGATCGGGTGTTTCGTGTGGTGAATGTCCATACGGATTTCAGTAGCCGATCAAATCGATTGCAATCAGCCGAGTTGATTGCGGAACGTATCAAGCCTTGGATCGAGGCCGGAGAAACCCTGTATGTCATCGGCGATATGAATGCGCGATTGGGTGCGCGCAAGCTTGCGATCATGGAGGACGTGGGCGTCACATTTACACCCGTCAAAGGGGCGACGTTTCACTTCAATCGCGGCCTCAACTTGTTTGGCGCGATTGATCACATTGGATATGCAGGGCCCGCTCAGCCCCTTGGCGCACCTGTCGTACTGCGCCAAAAGTTCGACGGGGAATGGCCTACAGACCACTATCCCGTCGTTGCTGATTTTGCGCCCTAACTAAAGCGTTCTGGCCCCTGCCATTGCACGTCAGAGTATCGGTCCCCGTGTGCCCAGCCGACGGGCAGTACGGCTTCAATTCGGTCCAAATCCTCGGCCGTGAGCGTAACCTCAGTCCCGCGCAACAGTTCGGCCAGATGGGCGGTGTTTTTCGTGCCGGGGATGGGCAGCACGTGTTTGCCGCGCGAGATGACCCACGCAATCGCAAGGGCCGCCGCGGGAAGCTCCATGTCCGCAGCCAAGCGGCGGAAACGATCCGTGGCGGTGATATTGGCGCTGTAGTTAGGTTCCATAAAGCGTGGGTTGTTGGCCAAAAACGCATGGGATTGCGCGCGCGCATGGCTGAACGGGGCGTCTGTCAAAAAGCTACGCCCCACGGGCGAGAATGCGACCAAGGTGGTGCCCAATTTGGCGCAGGCTTGGCTAAGCCCCAGTTCGGGCGCGCGCGTCGAAAGGGAGTATTCGGATTGCACGGCCGCGATGGGACATTCTGTCCACGCCCGGCGCAATGTACTTGGCGCAATCTCCGAAAATCCAACGGCCCGTGTTTTGCCTGCATCGATCAGCCGCTTAAGCGTGCCTGCCACGTCTTCGGGGCTGTGGGCGGCGTCGTAGCGGTGGATATAGAACAGATCCACATGGTCAACGCCCAGCCGGGTGAGGCTCTCATCCAAGCAAGCCTCAAGGTAGTCGGGGTCATTGTTACGCGGGCGTTCATTACCGCGTGCGATGCCTGCTTTGGTAGCCAACACGATATCGGCTCGTGCACCGGGGCGCTGCTTGAACCAATCACCGATGATTTCCTCGGAGCGGCCCATGCCGTAGACATTGGAGGTGTCGATATGCGTGGCCCCCGCCGCGCGACACGCGTCCAACACGGCGTGGCTTTCTGCGAAAGTGGCGTCGCCATAGATGCCCGCAAACGACATCGCCCCGATGCCAAATTGCGAAACCTGTGGGCCGCTTGTGCCCAATCTGATTGTCTTCATTTCGGTATTCCTCTTGTCCCGGCAACGACATAGCCCGCCTCGGGGTTTGGCCTAGATCACAGCGCGTTCATGGATTGGGCGATTGTGCATGAGCCGATCGTAGCCGAACTCTGACAGGTCCAAGGTCTGGTAGGCCCCATGCGTAATCCACTCAGCCATCCCCCGACCCATCGCCGGAGATTGCTGCAACCCATGCCCTGAGAACCCATTGATGAACAGGAAATTGCGCACTTCAGGGTGCGGTCCGTGGACGGCGTTGTGATCAAAGGTGTTCATGGCATAATGCCCGGTCCATTCGGCCTGAATGCGTACGGCCTCAAACGCAGGGATGCGGTGGGCGATGGCAGGCCAAACTTTGTCCATCCAGATATCCGGGTCCATCGCGAAATCGTCGAAATCGGCGGCAGGGTCGATGTCGCTGTGGGCGCCGACCTGATAGGTTCCGCCACCATTTTCGCGCACATGCACGCCGGAGGGATCGATTGTCAGGGGCAGGGGGCGGTCCAACGGTTGATCAGCCTTGATCACCCAGGAATAGCGTTTGCGCGGCTCAATCGGCAGCGTCAGCCCGGCCATGGCTGCGGTGCGTGCCCCGCGCGGACCAGATGCATTGACCAATTGCCCGCAGGAGATGACCTCTCCAGAGGCGAGTGTCACACTCTCGATCTGATCGCCTGTGCGGGTGATCGCGACCACTTCGTTTTGGAGCCACTCAACGCCCCGTTCAATCGCTTGCCGTCGCCACCAAGTGTTGACGGTGCTGCCGTCGAAATAGCCCTCGTTCACGGTGTTGATCGAGCCAAGAACGATGTCGTCTACGGTATAGAAAGGGTAGGCGGTTTTGATCTGATCGGGGGTAAGAAGCTGGGTAGCCGCGCCTGCCGCATGTTGTATCGTTTGGTTCGCGCGAAGGGTGTTGGCAAAGCCCTCATCCGCCGCAAGATACATGTACCCAAATGACTGAATGCGCAGCTCTGGCACACGTTCATCACCGCCCATTCGGTCCCGTAGTGAATGGACGAATTCAGCTGTGAACTGGCTGATGCGCACGTTTAACTCGGTTGAGAACTGTTGCCGCACGCAGGAATTGGTGTGCGTGGTCGACGCGAATTCGAGGGTCGTGTCCCGCTCAATCACCAAAACGCGACCGTTAAAATCGGGCTCATCCGTCAGGAACCATGCGGTGGATGCCCCCATGATGCCCCCGCCTATGATAACGACGTCATACTTTGAATGCGCGGGGCTTTGTGTGGCTTGGCTCATGGATCTAACTCCTCTGCGGCGTCGAGCTGGGCTTGGGTTAGGCCGTAGTCGCGCTGGGCATCTGCGGGCGTGATATAGCCCCGAGCCACGTCGCGTTGGATCGCACTGAGCGGACGGTCGGACGCGGGCCCGTATCCGCCCCCGCCGGGAAAGGCCATGTGCACGCGCCCGCCTTCGGGCACAAACTGTTTGCCTTTGACACGCATGGGCGTGCCGTCTTCACGGGTGATGACCGTGGGCGCGCCGTCCGTTCCACCGCGTCGTCCGCGCGCGGGGTGGGCGCCGCGATCAAACATGGCTTGCAGGTCGAATTCATGGCCCGGCAGGGCGCCGACCTCCATCACTTGGCCCAATCCGCCGCGTGCAGCCCCTGCGCCGCCTGATCCGGGGCGCAATTCCTTGCGCCAGATGATGACCGGGCCTGCGTGCTCGGTTGCCTCAACGGGCATGGTCATCACGCCCGAGGGGAACGCGGTCGCGTTTAAACCGTCAAGGCCGGGCCGCGCGCCGGAGCCGCCGGAGTTGAAGGTCAACACCTCCGCTCGGCGGGCTTCTGCCGCGCCCGGTGCTGGCCGGAGGGAGACCTGGAAATTGCACAAACATCCGGCCCCTTCGGCGGGCACAACGCCCGGTACGATCTGGTCGAATGCGTTGAAAACCACGTCCGGTACGAAGTGGCCGACGATGTGGCGCAACGCGACGGGCGCCGGGTGGACGGCGTTGACGATTGTGTCTGGGGGGGCCGTGACTTCAAACGGCTCTAGTGAGGCGTGGTTGTTTGGGATATCAGGCGCAATCGCGACTTTAAGCGCATAACATGCGTAGGCCTTGGCGTAGACGAGGGGGCAGTTGATCCCCTTTGGGTCCACGCCCGATGTGCCGGTGAAATCGGTAACGATGCGCTGATCTTCGACCGTGACTGTGGCGCACAATGTGATTGGCGTGTCGAAGCCATCGACCGTCATTTCACCAGTTGCTGTGGCGCGCGGCAGGGCCGCGATCCGCGCGAGGGTCGCCGCGCGTGAGTTGTCTAGAATGAAGCCCGCGATTTCGGCCAAATCCGACAGGGCGAACTCTGCCATCATATCGCTCAAACGCTGCACGCCGATCTGATTACAACTGGCCAAAGCATAGAGATCGCCCACCAATTGATCGGGTTCGCGCACGTTGCTGCGCACGATCCGCAAAAGCGTTTGGTCCACGGTGCCGCGATCCGCAAAACGCATGATGGGGATGTGCAGACCTTCTTCGTAGACGCTATGTGCATCGGCCCCAAACCCACGCCCGCCAACATCGACGACATGGGCGGTACAGGCGAAGAAGCTGACCAATTTACCGCCATGAAACACGGGTGTGACCATGGTGAAATCGTGCAGGTGGCCGGTGCCTTCCCATGGGTCGTTGGTGATATAGACATCGCCCTCTGCCATGGTATCGCGCCCGATGCGGCGAATGAAATGAGCGACTGCATCGGCCATTGCGTTGACGTGGCCCGGCGTGCCCGTGACCGCCTGTGCCAGCATCCGGCCCTGCGCATCATAGACGCCAGCCGACAAATCCCCGGCCTCTCGGACTGAGGTCGAAAAGGCAGTGCGCACCAACGCTTGGGCCTGTTCTTCTACGATTGAGATCAGGCGGTTCCACATGACTTGTGCGGCGACGGATGACAGGCTCATGGCTGGGCTCCCTCAAGGCTAAGCTCAATGCAGCCGTCGGCGTGACATAGGGCCGTGCGGCTGGCGGGGACGATGATGGTGGTTTCTTCTTCAACGATGGCAGCGGGGCCCGGGCAGCGCATCCCCGGGGTCAGCGTGCGCCGGGCGATCTCTGCGGCCTCTAGCGTTGTGGCGCGCGCGGGATCGAACATCTGTCTGGTGGCTTGGTGCGGTGCCAGTGTTGTTGGGGCCGCGCGTTCTGGCATCGATAGGGGCGGAGATTTCGGTGTAGACGCGTTGACCGACCAGACCGTGACTTCGATGTCCAGCCCCGCGACGGTGCGCCCGAACAACTGGGCATAGTCTTCCTCAAACCGCGCAACAAACGTCGCAGCATCGGGTGCCCCGGCCTGCGTCGGCGTCAGCGTTACGGGAATTTCCCAGCCTTGACCCGCATAGCGCATGTAGACTTTGACCGCCGTCTCAATCGGGGCCTTAGCGTCGCAGGTTCGCACAAATGCGGTCGCTTCATCCGCGAGTTCCGCCAGCAATTGTGCCACGGTGTCTGCATCAAACGCGCTGAGCCGCATGTAAACCGATCGCGTCGCCTCAAAACTGAAGGGCGCGCGCAGAAAGCCAATCGCGCTGCCGACACCCGCACCGGGGGGCACAAGGCACCGGCTGATCCCCAGCTTTTCGCACAGCCGTCCGGCGTGCAGCGGTGCAGCCCCGCCAAAGGCGATCATGGTGTAGTCGCTGAGGTCCTCGCCATTCTCAACGGCATGAACGCGCGCGGCGTTGGCCATGTTTTCGTCGACAACTTCTGTGACCCCAAAGGCAGCCTCTTGTGGGGTCATGCCGAGGGAGATACCGACAGCGGTATCCAGCGCGCCCGCCGCGGCGTCACGGTCCAGCGTGATCCGCCCACCTGCAAAGGCCGCTGGGTCAAGCTTGCCCAACATAAGGTCCGCGTCTGTGACCGCGGGCCGATCGCCGCCGCGCCCGTAGGACGCTGGTCCCGGCTCGGACCCGGCGCTTTCTGGGCCAACCGCAATCCGCTGAAGCGCATCCACGGACGCAAGTGAGCCGCCCCCTGCGCCAATCTCAACCATGTCGATCACCGGAATAGAGATCGGCATCCCAGAGCCTTTTTTGAAGCGGTACGTGCGCGCAACCTCAAAAACGCGCGCGGTCTTGGGGGTTTGGTCCTTAATGAGGCAAATTTTGGCTGTGGTGCCGCCCATATCAAAGCTCAGCACCTTATTAAGGCCATGGCGCGCGGCGATATCGGCGGCAAACACGGCCCCCCCAGCGGGACCAGATTCAACCAAACGAACGGGGAAGTCGGCAGCATTTTGGAGGCTGATAATCCCACCACCCGAATGCATGAGGAATACATCAGCCGTTACGCCTTCGGCCTTTAGGCGGGCTTCAAGGCGGCCAAGGTAAGAGGCAATGAGCGGTTTGATGTAGGCATTCGCCACGGTGGTATTGAACCGCTCGTATTCGCGCATCTGTGGGGACACTTCGCTCGAGATCGAGACAGAGACATCGGGCAGCCGCGCGGCGATCATCTCGCGGATGCGCCGTTCGTGCGTAGGATTGAGGTAGCTGTGCATCAGGCCGACGGCGACACTGTCGACGCCCATTCCAGCGATCTCATCTATGCGGGTGGCGACCTCGGCCTCATCCAGCGCGATCATGACTTGACCTCCTGCATTGACGCGTTCGCGCACGCACAGCCTGCGTTGGCGGGGCAGGAGGGGCTCGGGCAGGGTGAGGTTCAGATCGTATTGCTCAAACCGGCTTTCGGACCGCATTTCGATTACGTCACGAAAACCCTCAGTGGTGATCAAAGCAGTGCGCGCGCCGCGCCGTTCGATCAGGGCGTTGGTGGCAAGTGTGGTGCCGTGAATGATCTGGGTAATGGCGCTGGGCGCGATGCCCTCGGCTGCACAAACCCTTTGCAATCCCTCAACAATTGCGTCTTCAGGGGCGGCATATGTCGTGAGCACTTTGGTGGATGCGAACAGGCCCGGCCCTTCTAAAACGACATCCGTGAAGG
>Ga0228614_1000679_pt1 | contig 17933 bp, 20 predicted proteins | sample 15DmetaG_FD_190531 | JGI IMG/M metagenome (GOLD analysis project Ga0228614, IMG submission 190531) | Seawater microbial communities from Monterey Bay, California, United States - 15D | ecosystem: Environmental > Aquatic > Marine > Coastal | place: USA: California | collected 2016-10-13
TAAGAAAATAGTACCTGTTTTATTTACAATCAAGGATTCACTTGACATTATCGGTAAGTAAGCTCCTCCAGCAACACAACTTCCCATAACTGCAGCAATTTGGACAATTCCTTGAGAATTCATCATGGCATTATTTCTAAATATTCTTCCAAAATGTTCTTTATCAGGGAAAATTTCATCTTGTAACGGAAGGTAAACACCTGCAGAATCTACTAAATAGATAATAGGTAAATTATTCTCCATCGCAATTTCTTGCGCCCTTAAATTCTTTTTAGCAGTGATAGGAAACCAAGCACCTGCTTTAACTGTGGCGTCATTTGCAACAACAATACATTGTTTTCCAGAAACATAACCTATAACAACAACAACTCCACCAGAAGGACAACCTCCATGTTCTTCATACATTCCTTTTCCAACAATTGCACCTACTTCAAATTGTTCCTTGTCTTTATCTAGAAGTAATTTAATTCTTTCTCTTGCTGTTAGTTTACCTTGACTGTGAAGTTTATCAATACGTTTTTTACCGCCTCCTTCATATATTTTAGATAGTTCTCTTTCTAATTCTGAGATTTTTAACCTCATTACATCATCATTCTGATTGAATTCTAATTCTTTTTTAGGAATTGCCATTTTGTATACAGTAATTATGTTTTGAATACCAAATATAATAACCTAAGTTCGATTATGATAACAAAGCAATAATTAATTTATTTTATGCTAACAAATTTCATCTTTAAAATTTAGAGTAATATTTTTTTGATAATCAAAACGAAGTATAGTAATCCCAAAAGATTTTTATAATCAATTGTAAAAAATCAAGATAAATCTTTACTTAAGAAAAGTATACTTTTTATTTAAGAAGGTCTGGTCTTCTTTCTTCAGTTCTTTTAATGGCTTCTTTTTCTCGCCACTCTTCGATTTTTTTGTTGTCTCCCGATAGTAGTATTTCTGGAACTTTCAGACCCTTGTACTCAGGGGGTCTTGTGTAAACAGGGGGAGATAACAGGTCGTCTTGAAAACAGTCTGTTAGGGCAGATGTTTCGTCATTTAAAACTCCTGGAATTAATCTAACAATACTATCTACTAGAACTGCGGCGCCAAGTTCACCACCAGATAATACATAAGAGCCAATAGATATTTCCTTAGTTATGTATAGTTGACGAATTCTTTCATCGATTCCTTTGTAATGTCCGCATAAAATTAATAGGTTTTCACCTAAGCTCATTTGATTGCAGATGGACTGTTCTAAAACTTCACCATCAGGAGTCATGTATATAATATCATCGTATTTTCTTTGGGAGGTTAAATCTTCTATTGCTTTTCCAATTGGTTCAATTGACATGACCATTCCAGCACCACCACCATATTGGTAGTCATCAACATTTTTATGTTTGTTTGTGGAATAGTCCCTGATGTTATGAATGTATATATCTAAATAACCTTTATCTTGAGCACGCTTCATTATAGAAGCAGAAAAAGGACTATTTAATAACTCAGGAACAACAGATAAAATATCAATTCGCATGATTTTAGAAAATGATGAATTACAAAATTACCTAAAAGAGTTTAATCCTTAATAATATATTGCCCTTAATCTATAAACAAATTTATAAACGAATAATCTTGTTAATCAATGTGAATCAGAATATTGTAGTTAAAATGAAAAAAAAAGCAATTTTATTAAAGGAAAGTTAGGTCTAGTAATTTTAAAATCTATAAATTTGTTGGTCAATCGTGTTAATGAACAAAATAGAGTAATATGACAACACCGAATGATTTTTTACCAATATTGATCCAAGCAGGTTTTGCTATAGGTTTTACAGTTTTGGTATTAGTTGTAACCCATGTCTTAGGACCAAGGTTGAAATCTAAAAATAAAAATGCAAGTTTTGAATGTGGTGTTGAATCTGAAGGAGATGCACGTTTCCCAGTTTCAATTAGGTATTTTTTAACAGCAATTTTGTTTGTGTTGTTTGATGTGGAAGTGATTTTTTTCTACCCTTACGCTGTTAACTTCAAGGCACTTGAATTAGAAGGACTACTAGCTGTAATAATGTTTGTAGCTTTCTTCTTAATTGGATTCTTTTACGTACTTAAAAAAGGAGCACTAGAATGGGAAAAGTAACATTAGATGCGAAGGTTGAGACTATTGATGGTCAAGGTTTTCAATTAACAAGATTAGATAAGGTTATTGGTGCTGCAAGAGCAAATTCTTTATGGCCATTACCTTTCGCTACTTCATGTTGTGGTATTGAATTTATGGCAACTATGGGGAGTAATTATGATTTGGCAAGATTTGGAATGGAGAGAATGTCTTTCTCACCTCGTCAGGCTGATTTATTAATCGTAGCGGGTACAATTTCTAAAAAGTTAGCACCGGTATTAAAGAAGGTGTACGAACAGATGTCCGAACCTAGATGGGTTTTATCAGTTGGAGCTTGTGCTTCAAGTGGGGGTATTTTTGATACATATTCTGTTTTACAAGGTATTGATAGAGTTATTCCTGTTGATGTTTATGTTCCTGGATGCCCTCCAAGACCTGAGCAAATTTTAGATGGAATAATGAATATTCATAAGTTGGTTTCTAACGAATCGCTTAGAAGAAGAAATGCTCCAGAATATAAAGAAATGCTAAGTACTTTTAACATTGAAGCAAATGACTAAGACAGAATTAACAAACGACTCTTTTTATAATAGTCTTCAAGAACAATTTACTTCAAGCATTATAAGTAAGGAAGAACCTTTTGGTTTAGTTACTATTGAAGTTGATTCCAAAAAGATTTTAAATATCATTAAGTGGGTTAAAGAAAATACTTCAATTAATTATTTAACCTTAATTGGAGGAGTTCATTATCCTGAATCAGAAGGTAGAGAATTTGCCCTTGTATATCATTTACATAGTTTAACAGAGAATTTCCGTATTCGATTAAAAGCTTTTTTACCTAAAGAAGATTTGAAAATAGATTCAATTACTTCTATATTTTCAGGTGCAGATTGGCTTGAAAGAGAAACTTATGATTTTTATGGTATTAAATTTATTGGACATCCAAATTTAAAAAGGATTTTAAACGAAGATTCTATGGATTATTTCCCAATGCGAAGAGAGTATCAATTGGAAGATGCAACAAGGGAAGATAAAGATGATACTTATTTCGGTAGATAAATTTAAAACGTACTTCAATGAGTAAGGATTTAAAAAAAGATATTAAAGAAGAGTACGAGATGGAAAGGAAGTCTAAGGACACTATTGATGGTGACTTAGCTACTTTAAATTTAGGACCTACTCACCCTGCAACACATGGTATATTTGAAAATGTACTTACAATTGATGGTGAGAAAATTCTAGATTCTGTACAAACTGTAGGGTATATTCATAGAGCATTTGAAAAAATAGCTGAAAGAAGACCTTACAACCAAATAACAACACTAACAGATAGATTGAATTATTGTTCCTCACCAATCAATAATATTGGATGGTGCATGACAATGGAGAAATTAATAGGTTGTAAAGTTCCTAAGAGAGTAGATTATATGCGTGTAATCATAATGGAACTTGCTCGTATTAATGATCATTTAATTTGTAACTCTGTTATAGGTGTGGATACTGGAGCATTAACTGGTTTTACATATTTGTTTCAACAAAGAGAAGCGATCTATGAATTATTTGAGGAGGTTTGTGGTGCACGTCTTACAACAAATATGTGTAGAATAGGTGGTTTTGAGAGAGATTTCAACGAAACTTTTCATACCAAATTAGAAGCTTTTTTAACTAATTTCCCAAAAATATTTACTGAGTTTGATAATTTATTGTCGAGAAATAGAATATTTATGGATAGAACAATTGGTACAGGAGCGATTTCAGCTGAAAGGGCATTAAACTATTCTTTTTCAGGACCTAATTTAAGAGCTGCAGGAGTTGATTACGATGTTCGTGTAATGAACCCATATTGTTCTTATGAAGATTTTGATTTTATAGTACCTGTTGGATCAAATGGAGATACCTACGACCGTTTCCAAGTTCGTCAAGAAGAAATTCGTCAAAGTTTATCTATCATTCGTCAAGCATTAGATAAAATGCCAGAAGGTAAGCATTATGCGGATGTACCTGAATTTTATTTACCTCCTAAGCAAGATGTTTATGAAAACATGGAGGCTTTGATTTATCACTTTAAAATAGTTATGGGTGAAACACCTGTTCCTGTTGGAGAAATTTACTCATCTGTAGAAGGTGGTAATGGTGAATTAGGATTTTATTTAATAAGTGATGGTGGAAGAGCGCCATATAGGCTTCAGTTCCGTAGACCATGTTTTATATATTATCAAGCATATCCAGAAATGATAAAAGGTCAAACAATCAGTGATGCTGTATTGACTTTAAGTAGTATGAATGTTATCGCTGGAGAATTGGACGCATAGATTATGATAAGCACACAAGAAATACAAGAAAAAAGACCACCATTTAGCCCTGAAAAGCTAGATTTTGTTCAGAAAATTATCAAACAGTTTCCTGATGGTCGTGAGAAAAGTGCGATTTTACGTGTTTTACATATCGCAGAAGAAGAATTTGGTGGATGGTTAAGTCCTGAAACAATGGATTATGTGGCTGAATTATTGAATATTCAACCTGTTGAAGTATACGAAGTAGCAACTTTTTATACGATGTTTAATGTAAAACCAACTGGTAAATTCGTATTTGAAGTTTGCAGAACTGGTCCTTGTATGTTAGTAGGAAGTGACAACATTATTGAGCACATTAAAAATCGTTTGGGTATCAAAAATGTTGGTGAAACAAGCGCTGATGGTATGTTTACTTTGAAAACTGCGGAATGTTTAGGAGCTTGTGGTTATGGACCAATGTTACAGTGTGGTAAAACATATCACGAACATTTGACACCTGAAAAAGTAGATGCTTTAATTGAAGAGTATAGAGCAAAGTATTCATCTTCAAACAATAATAACTAATGGGAAGAAAATTACTATTAGAACATATTGATGTTCCTGGTATTGAAACTTTTGATGTTTACAGACAAAAAGGTGGATATAGTTCGGTTGAGAAAGCTTTAAAAACAATGTCTCCTGCTGAAGTTGGAGAACAAGTTTCTAAATCTGGTTTAAAAGGTAGAGGTGGAGCAGGTTTCCCAACTGGAATGAAATGGTCTTTTTTAGCAAAACCAGATGGTGTACCAAGGTATCTTGTTTGTAATGCAGATGAAAGTGAGCCAGGTACTTTTAAAGATAGGTATTTAATGGAGAAAATTCCTCATCTTTTAATAGAAGGAATGATTACTTCAAGTTATGCTTTAGGAGCAAATACTTCTTATATCTATATTAGAGGTGAATACATGTTTGTTCTGGATATTCTTGAAAAAGCGATTGCTGAAGCTTATGATAAAGGTTTTTTAGGAAAAAACATATTAGGTTCAGGATATGATCTTGACTTGTTCGTTGCACCTGGAGGTGGAGCATATATTTGTGGAGAAGAAACAGCATTATTAGAATCTTTAGAAGGTAAAAGAGGTAATCCTAGAATGAAACCACCTTTCCCAGCGATTAAAGGTTTGTACGGTTGTCCAACAGTTGTTAATAATGTAGAAAGTATTGCAACAGTTGTTCCTATAGTAAATTTAGGAGGTGATGAATATGCTAAAATTGGTACTGAGAAAAGTACAGGTACAAAATTAATTTCTGCATGCGGTAATCTTGCTAGACCAGGAGTATATGAAATTGAACTTGGACTTTCTGTAGAAGAATTTATCTATGGAGATGACTGGTGTAGAGGAATTGCTAATGATAAAAAAATTAAAGCTTTGATTCCAGGAGGTTCTTCTGTTCCAATATTACCAGCTCATTTAATTACCAAAACAGCTAACGGAGAAGATAGATTGATGAGTTATGAAAGTCTATCTGACGGTGGATTTGCATCCGGTTCAATGTTAGGTTCTGGTGGGTTTATTGTTTTCGATGAGGATCAATGTATCGTTAGAAATACATGGAATTTTGCTCGTTTTTATTCTCATGAATCTTGTGGTCAATGTTCACCTTGTAGAGAGGGGACTGGATGGATGGAAAAAGTACTTTATCGTTTAGAGCATGGTGAAGGAAACATGAGAGATATTGACTTACTAGCTGATATTAATAAAAAAATAGAAGGAAATACTATTTGTCCATTAGGAGATGCAGCTGCATGGCCTGTTGCTGCGGCAATAAGACATTTCCGTGAGGAGTTTGAATGGCATGTTACTCATCCATTAAAAGCTCAAAAGGGAAATTACGGATTACTTACTGTTCCAGAATTAAAATAATAAATATACAATTATGATTAAAGTCACAATTGATGATATAGAGGTTGAAGTAGAAGAAGGTACAACCATCATGAACGCTGCTCGAAAGATTGGTGGGGATGTTGTTCCTCCTGCTATGTGTTATTACAGTTCACTTCCAGGTACTGGAGGTAATTGTCGTACTTGTTTAGTAGAAGTTGCTGCAGGTTCTACTAGAGATCCAAGGCCAATGCCTAAATTAATGGTTTCTTGCTCTACGCAGTGTCAAGATGGTATGATAGTAAAAAATCGTACAAGTGAACGCGTTATTGATAATCGTGGGGCAGTTGTTGAATTTTTACTTGTAAATCATCCTTTAGATTGCCCAGTTTGTGATCAAGCGGGAGAATGTGATTTACAAGATTTAGGTTTTTCTCATGGGAAAGCTGGTACAAGATACGAAGAAGAAAGAAGAACGTTTGAACCAAGAGATATTGGGAACAATATAAAACTTCACATGAACCGTTGTATCTTATGTTACAGGTGTGTACATGTTGCAAATCAGTTAACGGATAAACGTGTTCATGGTGTCATGAATAGAGGGGATCATGCCGAGATTAGTACATTTGTTGAAAATGCGATCGAAAATGATTTTTCAGGAAATATGATTGATGTATGTCCTGTTGGAGCTCTAACAGATAAAACATCTCGTTTTAAAAGTCGTATTTGGTTCATGAAACCTATGGATGCTTCTTGTGAATGCTCTAAATGTTCCGGTAAAGCTGTTGTTTGGATGGTAGGTAAAGAAATTTATAAAGTTTCTACTCGCCAAGATAAATATGGTGAAGTAGAGGTTGAAAATGGTAAGCCAAATTGGATTTGTGACGAGTGTCGTTTTGAAAAGAAAGATACTTCAAAATGGAATATTGAAGGTCCTACTAAAATTGATCGTCATTCTGTAATTTCACAAGGTCATTACCAAAAACCGAATCCATTAAAAACTGAAATCAAAAAAATAAAGTAATGAATACAGAGATGTTTTTTGAAAAACTAATATTAGTTGTCGTTTTGTTTTCGGTATCCTTATTGATAGCAATGTATTCAACTTATTTAGAGCGTAAAGTTGCCGCTTGGCTTCAAGATCGTGTTGGTCCAGATAGAGCAGGTCCTTTTGGAATTCTTCAACCAATGGCTGATGGTGCTAAAATGTTCTTTAAAGAAGATTTTATTCCTATTAACTCTGATAAATGGTTGTTTATACTTGCGCCTGGTATCGCAATGTTTACAGCTTTAATTACAGGTTCTGTAATTCCTTGGGGACATAACATTGTTGCTTTTGGAAGAGATATTTCTTTACAAGTAGCAGATATCAATATTGGTATCTTATTTATTTTAGGATTTGTATCCATTGGTGTTTATGGAATTATGATTGGTGGATGGGCATCTAACAATAAATATTCTTTATTCGCTGCAATACGTGCTTCTTCTCAAATGATTTCATATGAATTAGCAATGGGGATAGCTGTTATTACAGTTGTATTAATGTCTGGAAGTTTAAGTTTAAGAGACATCGTTGATGCTCAGCATGGTATGAGTTGGTTTGTTTTCAAACAGCCTTTAGCATTTTTAATTTTCTTTGTTTGTGCATTAGCTGAATGTAATAGAGCTCCTTTTGATTTAGCAGAGTGTGAAAGTGAGTTGATTGGTGGATACCATACAGAATATGGTTCAATGAAGTTAGGTTTCTTTTTATTTGCTGAGTATATAAATATTTTTATTTCTGCTGCTGTTATATCTGCGTTATTCTTAGGAGGGTACAATTTCCCTGGAATGGATGCATTTACAGGGAACACTTTAGCATTATTAGGTATTGGAGCATTTTTTGCAAAAATTTTCTTAGTAATATTCATTTTTATGTGGATTAGATGGACATTACCAAGATTTAGATACGATCAATTAATGCACTTAGGTTGGAAAAAGTTAATACCTATCGCTTTAATTAATCTATTAATTACTGCAGTTGTTATTGCCTTCTCTGAAGGTTGGTTTAATTAATCATCATTTTGAAGTTTTTATAACTATGGAAAGTTTAACAAATAGAAGTAAAATGGTTTCAAACAAGAAAATGACTTTTCTTGAGAAACTATATTTACCAGCTATTTTTGGAGGAATGTTAATTACTATAAGACATTTATTTCAAAAAAGAAACACGATAAAATATCCTGAGGAACAACGTGTTTTTGCTCCTGTGTACAGAGGACAACACGTTCTTAAAAGAGATGAACAAGGTAGAGAGAATTGTACTGCATGTGGTTTGTGTGCTGTTGCTTGTCCAGCTGAAGCAATTACAATGATTGCTGCAGAAAGAGAAAAAGGAGAAGAGCATTTATACAGAGAAGAAAAATATGCTGAAAAATACGAAATCAATATGTTGAGATGTATTTTTTGCGGACTTTGTGAAGAAGCTTGTCCGAAAGAAGCTATTTTCTTGACAGATAGAATTGTTCCTACTGACTTACAAAGAGGAGAATTTATATATGGAAAAGATAAATTAGTTGAAGATGTTAACGATAGAGTTGATATTTCATTACGTCAATTGACGGGTAAACGTAAAGAAAAATGAATATAGAAACAGTTTTTTGGATATTAGGAGCACTTACTATTGGTTCTGCACTAATGGTTATTTTAAGTACTCACCCTGTAAGAAGTATATTGTACCTTATCTTGACATTCTTTATGATTTCTGCGAATTATATTTTAATGAATGCTCAATTTATTGCCATCGTAAACATAATTGTTTATGCAGGTGCAATTATGGTTTTATTCCTTTTTGTTCTAATGATGTTAAATTTAAGTCAATCTAATGAACCAAAATCGCCTGTCAAAATGGTAGCAGCTGCTGTTATAGCTGGAGGTTCTTTATTGGTTGTTTTAGTTGCAGCGATGAGAGATTCTTTTGTTTCCGCTTCGAATATTGTATCAACAACTAATCAGCAAGGATTGGTAGAGAATTTAGGAAAAGAGTTATTTACAACTTATGTTTTACCTTTTGAAATTTCGTCAGTTTTATTTATTTCAGCTATTGTTGGAGCTGTAGTATTGGCGAAACGTGAAAAACAAATAATAGATTAATGATGGTTTTAGCTTCTATTTTCGATACAATATCGATTCAACACTATTTAGTATTATCTACGATACTTTTTGTTATCGGTGTTTTTGGTGTGTTAACTAGAAAAAATGCAATAATTTTATTAATGTGCATTGAGTTAATGCTTAGTTCTGTAAACTTATTATTAGTTGCTTTCTCTACGTATTTTGGAGATGTAAGCGGACAATTATTTGTTTTCTTTATTATGGTTGTAGCTGCTGCTGAAGCAACAGTTGGTTTATCAATACTTGTGTTGTTATATAGAAACACAAGGTCAGTAGATGTTGGATTATTTAATAAACTTAAAGGTTAAGAAGTATGTCAATTGAACAACTTATTCCGTTAATAATAGCTATTCCATTAATTGGAGGATTTATTAATGGAGTTTTCGGAAAAAAATTACCAAAAGTTATTGTAGGATCTATTGCAACTTTTGCAGTATTTACTTCTTTCTTTTTAGCTTTATCTGTATTCTTTAAATTAGAAGAATCTGTAACAGTTGATTTATTTACAATTCTTAATTTAGAAAACATTCAACTTAATGCTAGATTTTTAGTTGATAACTTATCTATTTGGATGACAATGATCATTACTGGGGTAGGAGCCTTAATTCATTTATTTTCTATGGGCTATATGAGTCATGATAAAGGATATTATAAATTCTTTACCTATCTGAACCTATTCATTTTTGCAATGTTAATTCTTGTTTTAGGAAGTAACTATTTTATGTTATTTTTTGGATGGGAAGGTGTTGGTATCTGTTCTTATTTATTAATAGGTTTTCACTACAGTGATGTGGAGAAAGGTTTACTAAATGGTTTGGCTGCTAGAAAAGCATTTATCATGAATAGAATAGGGGATTTAGGTTTACTTATTGGACTTTTCATGTTACTAGCTAATTTTGGTACTTTAGAGTATACTGAATTAGCAGATAAGATTTTAACTCAAGGTATATCATATTCTGAAGGAGCACTATTTATAATTACATTGTGTTTATTTATTGGAGCTACTGGTAAAAGTGCTCAAATACCATTGTTTACTTGGTTACCAGATGCAATGGCTGGTCCAACTCCTGTTTCTGCTTTAATACATGCTGCAACAATGGTAACTGCAGGTATATTTTTGGTGGTTCGTTCTAATTTCTTATTTGAATTAGCACCTTCTACTCAAGATATTATGTTGTACGTTGGATTATTAACATCTCTTGTTACTGCATTTATAGCGATGCGTCAAAATGATATTAAGAAAGTATTAGCTTATTCAACGGTATCTCAATTAGGTTTCATCTTTGTTGCTCTTGGAATGGGAGCATATACAGCTGCAATCTTTCACGTAACTACTCACGCATTCTTTAAAGCTTTATTGTTTTTGGGTTCTGGTAGTGTTATTCATGCAATGTCTGATGAACAAGATATTAGAAAAATGGGAGGTTTGAAAAAATATATTCCTATTACTAATATTACTTTTTTGATAGGTACTTTAGCAATATCTGGTTTTCCTTTATTATCAGGTTTCTTTTCTAAAGATGAAATTTTAGCTCATGCAATGCACCATAATACAATAATCTATATTCTATTAGCTTTTAGTGCCTTATTAACTGCTATATATATGTTTAGATTGTACTTTGTAGTGTTTCATGGTTCTTTTAGAGGATCTGATGAAGCTAAAAGTCATTTACATGAAAGTCCTTTAAACATGACTTTACCTTTAATTGTTTTAGCAGTTCTATCTGTAATTGGTGGTTTATTAAATATACCTTCTTTACTAGGTGGTCATCATTGGTTTACACACTTATTAAATGAAAATGTAGCTGGTTTATCGAGAGTCGCTGAATTGCATATTACAGATGGTGAAACTTTAATGCTAATGATATCAGCTTCTGTTTTAACTCTTATTGCTTTATTCTTTTCATATAACGTTTATGTTAAAAAGAATAATGTTCCTGTAAATGATCATGAAATTAAGGGTTGGACTAAATTATCTGCCAACAAACTATACTTTGATGAAGTTTACAATTCTTTATTTGTAAAACCAATTGAATGGAAATCAACAAAATTATATTCTCTTGTAGAGGTTGTTATTTTAAACGGTATAATTTCTTCATTAACTAAACTTTTAAGTGGACTTAGTGAATTAGTTAAGAAATGGCAGTCTGGTAAAACAGATTCATACATTTTATGGATGGTTTTTGGAATCGTAGGTTTAGTTATTTATTATTTAGTAAAAATATAACGTTTTGGAATTATTATTAATACCTTTTCTTTTTGCATTAATTGCCTTGGTTATACCAAGTAATATAATGCGTTCTTATTCTCTAATTGGAGGATTAGTATCTTTAATTGTAACAATTGGTCATTTAGTTAACTTTAACCCAGATAGCTTTGTTTCCATATTGGATCCTCAAATTTCTAATTCTATTGGATTAACTTGTAAATTTGCTTATGATGGAATGAGTTTATTCATGGTTATATTAACTAGTCTAATTACATTCTTGGTTTTACTTAGCAATTACAATAGAGATTTAGCAAACAACAAAACGTTTACTTCTTTAGTATTCTTTATGCAATTTGCTTTAATTGGAGTTTTTACTGCTTTTGACGGTATTGCATTTTATGTTTTTTGGGAACTTACATTAATTCCTATCTTTTTAATTGCACTTTGGTTTGGTGCACCTGAAAGAAAGGCTATTTTGATGAAATTCTTCATTTATACTTTTGTTGGTTCACTAGCGATGTTAGGTGCCTTAATTTCTATTAAAACATTTGCTCCAAGTTTTTCTCATGTTGATTTAATAGCTGTTGAGCTTTCGACTAAAACAGCTTTTTGGATTTTTGGTGGTTTCTTCTTAGCATTCGCTATTAAAATACCTTTATTTCCTTTTCATACATGGCAACCAAATACCTATACTGTTGCCCCTATGACTGGAACAATGCTATTATCTGCATTGATGTTAAAAATGGCATTGTATGGTATGGTACGTTGGATGATTCCTCTTGCACCTGAAGCATTAGCTGAAATGACTTATCCAATTGTTATTCTTTCTGTAATAGGTGTTGTTTATGCAGCTGTTATTGCAATCAAACAAAATGATATTAAAAAACTATTTGCATTTGCTTCGATAAGTCACGTTGGTTTAATCGCTGCAGGAGCAATTTTGATTTCTCATGACAATTGGTCTGCTGTTTTTATTCAAATGGCAAATCACAGTTTAGTAGCTATTGGTTTATTTTTAAGTGCTGATATTATTGAGAAACGTTTGGGAATTAGATCTCTTTCTGATTTAGGTGGAATTGCTAAACAAGCTCCTAAATTTGCATTTATGTTTGGTGCTTTGATATTAGCATCAATCTCTGTTCCTTTAACATCTGGTTTTATAGGTGAGTTTATGTTATTAAAAGGAGTGTTTACTTATGATGCATTGATTGGTGTAATAGCAGGTTTAACTTTAGTTTTTGGTGCTGTTTACTCTTTAAGAGCTTATCAATTGAGTATGTATGGTGCTCCAAAATTCCCTTCATTTGATGATTTATCATGGAATGAATGGTTGACTTACTTTATTTTATTAGTTATAATTGTTTTGTTTGGTATTTATCCACAAGCAATTATAGATTTCGTTTCACCTAGTATCGATCAATTATTAGGATCTATTAAATAGTTAAATTCTTTACAAACAATAATATGGACGCTTTAATTGTCATTTTTATAACAGGTTTATTATCATTATTTATTTCTTTTGCTAAGAAACCATTATACGTTTTACTTACCGCTTGTACTGGATTAGTAACTGGAGCAATTCTTTTGTTAAATCAATGGGATAACCCAAGTATGCTTTTCACTAATTACAAAGGTTTACTTTTCGATAATACAGCTATTTCTTATTCTTTAGTAGCTATTCTTTTTGCATTTCTAGCAATTCTTTCAGGATACAATAAGTTTAAAGAAAATCAAGAGAACATTGGTGATTATATTGCCTTATTGTTATTCTCTTTAGTTGGAGCTATGTGTATGGTTTCTTTCACAGATTTATTTATGTTTTTCTTAGGGTTAGAGATTTTATCTATTCCTATATATGTTATGGCTGGTACAGCTAAGAAGGACATTAGATCAAGTGAAGCTTCCTTGAAATACTTCTTAACTGGAGCTTTCGCAACTGGTATTTTATTATTTGGTATTGCTTGGTTGTATGGAGCTGTTGGTTCATTTGATATTCAGGTTATCGCACACAAAATTAACATGACAAGTGAACACTCTTCACTTTTATATGTTGGTATACTATTAATTTTGGCTGCTTTCTTATTCAAAGTTGGAGCTGCTCCTTTTCATTTCTGGAGTCCAGATGTTTATTCTGGAAGTCCAACTGTTGTAACTGGCTATATGGCTGCTGTTGTTAAGTTAGGAGCTTTTGGGGCTTTTATCAAACTATTTTCAGTATGTTTCCCTTCTCTTCATGAATTTTGGGCACCAGCAATTGTTGGTTTATCTGTATTAACAATGTTTGTGGGTAACCTTTCAGCTCTTACTCAAATTACATTTAAACGTTTATTAGCATATTCAAGTATCACTCATGTTGGTTATGCATTATTAACTATTATCTCAAAGGATACTAATAGTCAGTCAAATTTATTATTCTATCTATTTGCTTATGGTTTTTCAGTAATTGCATTAATTACGATTGCAATGTTAATCAACGATAAAGAAGACAAGTTAGATGGATTTAAAGGATTAGCTAAACGTAATCCATTTTTAGGTTTTGTTTCTATATTAGCTTTATTGTCTCTTGCAGGAGTTCCACCGTTAGTTGGTTTCTTCGGTAAGTATTTAGTTTTTGCTAGCGCTATTACAGACTTTCCTGTTTTAGTTGTAATTGCAATTATCAATTCAGGTATTGGTATCTATTATTACCTAAAAACAATCATGACTATTGTTTCTAAAGAAGATGTTTCTACAGAGAAAGTTGAAGTATCTTCCATTCAATATTTAGTATTAGTAATTTGTACTATTGGTTTATTACTAGGAGGAATGTTAATTTCTCATATCTAAAAGATACAATTACTTTCTATTTTATGAGGGTGTCCTAAATGGATGCCCTTTTGTTTTTACTGAACTTTCTATTGAAGTTCTTTTTACTTTATTTATGAAGACATTATTATTTATAGGTTCGTTTTTTATGTACTTTAATAGCTATTCACAAGAGGTACACTCAGATAGTATCTCTATCACTATATTTGTTCAATTTCTTGTTAAAGAAGATGGTTCTATTAAAAGAATTAGGGTTCCCTTGGTTGAAGGTGGAGAAAGTTTATCAAAAAAAGAAATTCAGTTATTAAAAAATGAAGCTAAGAAACAAGTAGAGATAATAGAGGAGTTTGATCCTTCAGAAGAAAAACAACTATACAGAATGCCTTTTCGTTTTATATTTGAGAAGGGGTATGATTTTGAAAAGATTAATGGCTTGTTATAAGTTTTATTGATACAAAAAAAGGCTACTTCAAAAGAAATAGCCTTAAATGTTTTTCAAGAAATATTAATCTCTTACGACTTCATAACCTGGGTATTTTCTAGCGTCAAAAACAAATTTTACATCTTCAATTGTTTCATCAGGTGTGAATTTCGTGATGGAATAAGTCATTATTGCACCATCTCTGTTTTTTAATATTGCCTTTTTAACTTCATTTGAGGCTTTAGAAATATATAAAATAATTGTATGATAATCTGCTTTATTGGCTTCTTTTGGATAAAGGTATAAAATGTGAACAGTTTCTCCATTTAAAGTTTCTTCTCTGTCGTATCTATTTTTAAAACCATTTTCCCATATAGTAAGAAGTTTTTTAGGATTCATTGATTCCTCATTATCATCACTAGCATCAGATTCATAGACTGTTTTTTCTTCTTTAACTATTGTCCAAGTTTTTAACCCATTAGATAATATTGTATTATCTCCATAAGAAGCGTAATATTTTTCACCCTTGACCCAGCCTTTACCAGTTGAAGTTTCATTCATACCAGTTGCATTGTTTTTAATGTTTGCACTGAACTCCAAGTAGAAAGATTGGACAGCTTTCATTTTAGATGAAAGTTTATTAAGAATTGCTTGTGATTTCTCATCAACATCTTGAGAAAAAACTGTACTTGTTGAAAGTAAAATATAAAAAGTAAATAGTGCTATTTTTTTCATTTTAATATGTTTTCTAATACAAATATCTAAAATTGTGCCAAATAATTTAAATATGTAGGTTAATAGTTATAAAAGCTATTTGTTAATATTTATTTGATTGAGTATTTCTTTTAAAGTTAATGGATCAATATTATGTTTACCATGAAATGTGAATGTAATATAATTTAAATTTTTATAAAAGAGAATTGTTTCTTTAAGCTTATGTTCAGAGAAATACTCATCTTTATCTCCAATCGCAAAATAATTATTTTTATTTTTCTCACAAGGAGTAATATCTAAATCAGGAGGGTAAATAGAAGCCCAAGAAATATGTGCATCAATATTTCTTTGAAAAGAATTAAACCATCTAGCAGCTGTTGCTCCACCTTGAGAAAAACCAAGTAAAGTTATTTGGTCAAACTTTTTACTTGAACATATAACGTCATATAGACTGTTTAAATATTGAACATTGTCTTTTATATCGGAGTCACGATCCTCTTTCGTCATCCATGATGAACCAACTCTACCACTTGAACCTTTTAAATAAAAACGATGCATTCCTTCGGGTGCAACAATGAAATAATCTTCTTCTAAAAAATGAAATTTGCGAATAAAAAATTCTGCAAGTTGACCATATCCATGTAAAACAAATAATAGTTTGTTTGCTTTTTCAATATCTCCATGAGTGAAGTAGCGATATGTTTTAGAAGATTCTAAATGATTTTTCATTACTTATTTGTGAAATATTTACGTTCTTTAGGTAAATAAAAAAAACGATGAAGTAGTTTTCCTGATTTTTTGTAAACTGGTTTAAAATTGTAAATATCTTCTACTTCATTTGAATTTTCAATTGCCCCTTCGAAAATTAAAATATCCTTAACGCCTGAATAACTTCCTTCACCATATTCAAGATAATTAGCGGACATATTCTTTTCTCCTAAGTTATCGTATAACTTCCATTGAAAAATTTGTTTTGGTGTGTGATTTATAACAGTAAAGTAATTTCTAAACCTACTGTTCATGATTGTATAATCCACTATTATATCTTTATGCTTTTGATTAAATAAACTGATAAAATCAATTGTTAATTCTGCATGAGGACTAGAAGGAACAGGTATTGCAGGAGATATTTTATTTAACCCTCCATCGAAGTAAAAAATAAAATTATACCTTCCTGTAAATCCAATTTCAGCTCGTTTTGCAGAATTACCTGACATACGTGCCTCTTCTAAAGCGTAATCTAAACGATTTACACTAACGATAGCATCTAATATCGAATCATTGTCTAAGTTTTCTTTATAAATTTTATAGGTATATTTTTCATTTGAAGCAATCTCTAGACTAGATTCGATATGTCTAACTATTTTCTCATTAAAAGGTAATGCTTCGTCTTTTTGTAAAGTCTCTTTATTTACTTGTTGTTCAACTGATTCAGAGCAATTTGTTAAAGTAAAAGCAAAAAAAGGTATAAATAGAATATTTTTCATGTTTTCAATATAAGCAATATTATTCTCCACAAATATAATTAAAGTTCATTGGTTTAGATTTCTAACTTTGTTCTTCAAAAAAAACTAAATAAATATGGATTTAGAATGGGACGAAAAATTAAAGGAAGAGTTTAACAAAGAGTACTTTGAAAATTTAAAAATTAAAATTGATGATTTTTATTCTAAAGAATCTATTTTTCCTGACAAATCAAAAATCTTTAATGCCTTCAAATTATGTAGTTTTTCTAATTTGAAAGTTGTTATTCTTGGTCAAGATCCGTATCCAACTAAAGGACATGCTAATGGTTTATGTTTTTCGGTTAACGATGATGTATTGCCATTACCAAAAAGTTTACAAAATATTTTTAAAGAAATAGCTTCTGACTTGAATGTTAATTTACCTACAAACGGAAATTTAGAGAGGTGGGCAAAACAAGGTGTTTTACTGTTAAACACCGTTTTAACAGTTAAAGAAGGAATTCCAGATAGCCATTCAAAAATTGGTTGGGAGTTATTTACGGATAGGGTATTAGAAATAATCAATCAAGAAAAAGAAAATATTGTTTTTCTATTGTGGGGAAAAAAAGCACAAAACAAAGGACAGTTAATTAATGAAGAAAAGCACCTTGTATTAAAAACTGTTCATCCCTCACCACTATCTGTTTATAGAGGTTTTTACGGATGTAAACATTTTTCAAAAACAAATAATTACCTTAAAAAACATGGGGTTCAACAAATAATTTGGTAGCCTGATTTTTTAAGCATACTCTAGTTTTTATTAGGAATTGATTTTTATCTTTGTAGACGATGAAATTACAAAATGACCTTATATTACGTGCAGCAAGAGGAGAAGATATTGAGAGATATCCAGTATGGCTGATGCG
>Ga0228614_1000686_pt1 | contig 17844 bp, 18 predicted proteins | sample 15DmetaG_FD_190531 | JGI IMG/M metagenome (GOLD analysis project Ga0228614, IMG submission 190531) | Seawater microbial communities from Monterey Bay, California, United States - 15D | ecosystem: Environmental > Aquatic > Marine > Coastal | place: USA: California | collected 2016-10-13
AAAGTAACATAACCTACAATCAATATCCTTATCCATGAAACGTCAATATTTTCTGTATAAGAATAAAGCTGCTCAATTTTTGATTTATATTTTAAATATGTTTTAATTGACTTGTAAACATAATAAATGTTTTGCGCAAGAAAAATAACCACTAATGATACAAAAACAACTACACTTAAAGCCTTAATATAAAAGCTATTATTTGTAAGGTAAAAACCAATAATAGTAGATAACGAAACTACCGATACTAAAATACTAGGAATAAAATGAATAATATTTTTAACCTTACTTTCATACGAAAGTAGTTTTTTAATATATAACCACATTAATGGTGCTATCAATAATACGGATGAGAGTATTAAAAAAAGTAGAATTAGATTGATAAACTTATACTCTAATCTAATGTTAATAGCTAAAAATAATAAATCAATAAATGCTAAACCAAGAATAAAATATTTAAAATACCTTCCTTCTTTACTATTTCCATTCTTTAAACTTCCGATTTGAAAAGCATAAAGTAAACCAGCACCAATAGCTAATACGCTTACTAGATGATTAATAGAAAAAGTGAAATCTAACATAAATTCATTAAAATTTATAAACTATCATATTAACGAAAATAACGAAAAGAATTATAATAGGTTGCTTTTAAGATAATTATAATACTTTAACTTTATTCAATACATCTTGTTTAGTTAATGCTAAATCTAAAACTTCTTTCATTGTTTTAACATAATGAAAAGTTAACCCTTTTACATAGTCTGGTTTGATTTCGTCAATATCAGCTCTGTTTTTTTCACATAAGATGATTTCTTTTATACTTGCACGTTTTGCTGCTAGTATCTTTTCTTTTATACCACCTACTGGAAGAACGTCACCCCTTAAAGTTATTTCACCAGTCATTGCAAGGTTCTTTTTTACTTTTTTCTGAAGAAAAAGAGAAGCTAGAGAAGTTAACATTGTTATTCCAGCACTTGGCCCATCTTTTGGTGTTGCGCCTTCAGGTACATGTATATGAACATTATACCTATCAAAAACTTCTTGCTCTAAGCCATACCAATGACTATGAGATTTTAAGAATTCTAAAGCAATAACTGCACTTTCCTTCATAACATCTCCTAAATTACCAGTCAATGTCAATTTACCTTTCCCTTTAGTAATAGAAGATTCAATAAATAAAATATCTCCACCAACACTAGTCCATGCCAAACCTGTTACAACTCCAGCAATATTGTTATTATCGTATTTTGTTCTTCCTCTTCCTTTACCTAGTATCTCTGTAACTTGCTCTTTATTTAGTTTGGTTGTATGCTCTTCTTCCATTGCGATCTGACGAGCTCTATTCCTTATAACTTTAGCAATTTTTTTATTTAACCCTCTCACACCAGATTCAGCAGTATACTCTTCCACTATTTTCTCTATTGTTTTCGAATCAATGGTGAAATCTTTTTTTGTAATTCCATGCTCTTTTAATTGATTTGGAATTAAATGTTTTTTTGCAATTTCAATTTTTTCTTCAACTGTGTATCCATTTACTTCTATAATTTCCATTCTATCTCTAAGAGGTCCTGGAATTGTAGATAAATCATTTGCAGTTGCAACAAACATTACTTGTGACAGATCATACTCTGTTTCTAAATAGTTGTCGTAAAACTCACTATTTTGTTCTGGATCTAAAACTTCCAACATTGCTGAAGATGGATCCCCATGATTACTTCTTCCAAGTTTATCAATTTCATCCAAGACAAAAACAGGGTTAGAAATTTCTGCTTTTTTGATGTTTTGGATTACTCTTCCTGGCATTGCTCCAATATAAGTTTTTCGATGTCCTCTAATTTCAGATTCATCATGTAAACCTCCTAAAGACATTCTAATATATTTTCTTCCTATAGCTTCAGCAATTGATTTACCTAAAGATGTTTTACCAACTCCTGGAGGTCCATAAAAACATAATATTGGTGACTTCATGTCTCCCTTTAACTTCAAAACAGCCAAGTATTCTAATATTCTTCTCTTTACATCTTCTAGGCCGTAATGGTCTCTATCTAATACTTTAGCAGCTCTTTTTAAATCAAGAATATCTTTTGAAAACTCTCCCCAAGGTAAATCCAATATTAAATCTAGATAATTTAATTGAACTGTATACTCTGCTCCTTGAGGATTCATTCTTTGAAAACGATCTAATTCCTTGTGGAATAATTTTGAAACTTTATCCGACCATTTTTTAGAAGACGCTCTTTCTTTCATTTCTTGAACGTCTTGCTCTTGAGGGTTGTCTCCTAATTCCTCTTGTATAGCTCTAATTTCTTGATTTAAAAAATATTCTCTTTGTTGCTTATCCATATCCTTTCGGACTTTGGAATTGATTTGATTTCTAATCTCTAATAATTCACGTTCAGTTGAAAGATGTTCTAAAACTAGACTTAATCGCTTTTTCATATCTTTTTCTTCTAACATGGATTGCTTTTTGACTACGTCAGCATTCATGTTGGAGGATATGAAGTTTACCAAAAATGTTGGACTCTCAATGTTCCCTATAGCAAAGGAAGCTTCAGATGGAATATTAGGACTGTCTTTAATTATTTGTAATGCTAATTCTTTAATCGTTGAAAACATTACATCTAATTCCTTATTTTTTTTAGGAATCTTTTTGTCAACAATCATTTTTACATTAGCAAAAATATATGGATCCTCTTTAACACAAGAAACCATTTCAAACTTTCGCTTACCTTGAATAATAACCGTTGTGGTACCGTCAGGCATTTTTAACAACTTGATTATCTGAGCAACTGTTCCAACTTTATATAAGTCCTCAAAACCAGGAGATTCTTCTTCTTGATTTTTCTGAGAAACAACCCCTATAATTTTAGAGCCTTTATTTGCTTCCTGAATAAGTTTAATAGATTTATCTCTTCCAACTGTAATTGGAATGACAACACCAGGAAACAAAACATTATTTCTGAGGGGTAAGATTGCTAATTCCTCAGGATATTCCGTGTTATTAGTTTGTTCCTCTTCTTCAGCAGAAACTAAAGGAATAAATTCAACTTCCGTCTCGTTTGTATTATTTAAATTCAATAATGTTTTATCAAATAAATCACTCATATCTTTTAATCTATTTACGTCAATTTGTCAGTGCAATAATTATTATTAAAACCTTTTATATTCTAATACAAGTTTCAATAATTGGGATATGCTTAGTTCAAGACTTATGCCAAGTAATAGGACTATGTTATTTTGTCACAATTATAAACCATATTAAAAGATCATTTTATTCTTTTGAATGTCCTTAAAGACTTCTAATGAAACAGAGTCTTTTAATTCTTTTTTTACAGGACCTCCCCACCCTATTCCTTCAATGACTTCAACTGAATGATATTCATAGTTGGTTCCAGACCATTTAAATAGACAGTTATAGAAAATATCTTGTCCATGATCTTTATCTTTAAAACGTAAAACTAAGTCATCAAACCCTGATAAATTTAATCTTCTCTCAATCAAATTCGCCACAAAACCATTAACTTTTATTAAATTCCCTCTTTCTCTAACAAAAACAACTAACCTTCTTAATGGAAAACCATTTGTTTTTGCTTTCATTTGTAAAATGAAAGCTGATTCTAGTGGAGTATCTTTTGAAACATCAAATATTTCAAAAAATCTAGGTGTACAAGATGGATGTAGATAATCTTCTGGACCTTTATTGTCATCTGAACAAACCTTTAATTCTTTTAATAACTCCTCTTTTATAGGGTTTTCAAAAACATCACTATCAAATAAAGTAACTATCTCTTCCGTTTCAACTGAATCTTGATTAATGTTTTTAAATTCATCTTTTATAATTTCTTTACTAATATTGTCTAAACCATCTTCTGATGAACAAGCAAATAAAACAAGAGTTAAAGAAAGTAGGAGAAAATAATTCATAAAGACTAATTATTTAGGGAAAACAGTAATTGCTTTTTCATAAGATTGCTTAAAAATCACATCATTGATTCCGGTCTCAATATTGTTTTCAGAAAACCACTCCAACATTAATTCCGTTGGCATATTTCCTGTTAAATCATCTTTAGCCATCGGACAACCACCAAATCCTTTTATCGCACTATCAAACCTCCTACAACCAGCGTTATATGCAGATTCAATAATACCTTTAGCATTTTCTGGTAAGGTATGTAAATGTGCCCCAAAATTTACTTCAGGAAGTATCGGTATAATTTCTTTAAATAAATATGAAACAGATTCGTTAGAAGCAACACCAATAGTATCGGATAATGCTTGGATTTTAATTCCAAATTTTTCATACAATACTTGACACCATTTAATAACAATATCTGCATTCCATTCATCACCATAAGGATTACCAAAGCCCATCGATAAATAAACAACTAATTCTTTATTATTCTTAATTGCAAGGTTTTGAATTTTATCAACATTCTTTAAGGAGTCTGAAATAGAAGAATTTGTATTCCTTTGTTGAAATGTTTCAGATACTGAAAAAGGAAATCCTAAGTAGTTAATCTCATCAAATGTACAAGCATCTGTAGCCCCCCTTTCATTAGCTATAATAGCTAATAACTTAGTTTTTTCATTTATATCCAATCCTTTTAAGACATCAGCTGTGTCTCTCATCTGAGGAATTGCTTTTGGAGAAACAAAACTTCCAAAATCAATGGTATCAAAACCACATTTAATTAAACTATTTATATAATCTATTTTAGTTTCTGTTGGAATAAAATCATGAAGTCCTTGCATTGCATCTCTAGGACATTCAATTAATTGTAAATCTTTCATTATTATAATTTTAACAAAGCTTTATTAATCCTCTTCACTAAAGCTGGACCTTCATATATAAAACCAGAATATAGTTGTATTAAACTTGCACCAGCTTCTAACTTCTCAATTGCATCTTCAGCGGAGTGTATACCTCCTACACCAATGATAGGAAATGATTTATTTGATTTTTCAGAAAGATATCTAATAACTTCTGTAGATCGATCTTTAACAGGTTTACCTGATAATCCACCTGCTCCAATTTTTTCTATCTCTTTTTTAGGTGTTTTTAGTTTATCCCTAGAAATTGTAGTGTTTGTTGCAATAACTCCATCTAGTTTTACTTCATCTATAATTTCAACAATATCATCTAACTGATTATTTGTTAAATCTGGAGCAATTTTTAATAATATAGGTTTAGGCGTAGGTTTAAGCTTATTTTCGTTCTTCAAAGCTAAAAGTAATTGCTTTAACGGTTCTTTTTCTTGTAATTCTCTTAAATTAGGCGTGTTAGGAGACGAAACATTTACTACGAAATAATCCACATATTCAAATAAATGATTAAAAGAAAAGATGTAATCGTCTACTGCTTTGTCATTTGGAGTAACCTTATTTTTTCCAATATTACCACCTATTAAAACATCGGTTTTTTTCTTTTTTAAGTTCGAAATAACTTCATCAACTCCTAAATTATTAAATCCCATACGATTAATAATCCCTTCATCTTCTTTCACTCTAAAAAGTCTTGGCTTATCGTTTCCTGGTTGACCTTTAGGTGTAACTGTTCCAATTTCAATAAAACCAAAACCACAGTATGCTAAATCATCATACATACTCGCATTCTTATCAAAACCTGCAGCTAAACCAACTGGGTTTTTAAATGTCAACCCAAACACTTTTCTTTCTAGACGCTTATCTGTTACAATAAAACTTTTCCCCCAAATAAATTTAACTAAAGGGAGTTTCAATATGCTATTTAAAAGAGAAGATGTAAAATAATGAACCTTTTCAGGATCAAATAAAAATAAAATCGAACGAAAAATTTTATACATAAATTTATTTATTAACTCAAAAAATAAGGTGACCTAAGCCACCCTATATAATAAAATTCATACTTCAAAAAATCTAAAACTTATATTTAGATTTAGGTAATTTGTACCTTTTAAAGGTTTTAGTATAGTTTCTGTAAGTAATGTTTCTAGTTAGAACAAAGTTTACATAATAATATGAATCATTTTGTTTATCTCCTCTTTGCATTCCAGCTTCATAACCTTTTACACCATCTAAAGACTTGTCGGATAAAGCTGCTGCTGTTTCACCTACTTGAGAAGTAAGCATTCCTTTATCATAATAAGTACCACCAACATCATCAATATAATCAGAAAAAACTTTTGTATAAGAGGCTTCAAATCCAGCTCTCCACTCCCTACTTATACCTACTCTGAAACCAAACCCCATTGGAGCAGTTAAAGCAAATCTTGAGTATTTTGCAGGGCCACCAACTAACCCTTGTCCTTCAGTACTTAAAGGTCTTAAATTATACCATTTTCCATCTAATTGTCCTTGAGGCATAAAACCTAAAATACCAACACCTCCAAATATATATATCTGTTCGTTACGGTTACTAAAACCTCTAATACCTTTAATGTTAAACCTTTTCCCAACTTTCTCATACATATATAACATGATATCAATACGTTGAGAAATATCAATAACTGGAGCTCTGAAGTTTAAGTTTCTAATTTTTCGGAATTGACCTAAACCCGAACCTTCATCCACCCATTTATCATCCCCTTTTAACATTCCAACGGAAATAGAAGTAGTAGTAGCGAAGAAATTAGCAAAACGATACCTATAACCTATCATTCCCATAAAACTCATAGCTTGTTTGTCGTAATCCTTAAGAGAGTAATCTGTTCCAGCACCTTCGTCACCACCAAGATCTCCCAAAAACTGAGTTAAACCAAAACTAAACCTAAGCTCTTTCTTATTTAATGTCCAGTTCTTTTTACTGTTAAATTTACTAGTATTTACAGCTGAAGCATCAAGAGGACTTGAAGATAGATTAGTTAATCTTGGTTTATAGGAAGTATTAGCTCCTAATATTTGAGACTTAGATCTCTCATAAGTTCCTTTTTTCAAACCAATACTAGTACTTAAATTCATCACTGAATTTAGCTGTGAAAACGTTGTATTAATAAAAAACAACAAGGATAAACCAATTAAATATTTCATTTCTTAAAAAATTTGAAAATAGCTTAGCTATACATTCGATACGAAAATAAAGAAAATTATTTTAATAGCTACAATTCAGGAAGATAAATTAATCCATAGGAAGACATGGATAACTTGAAAACTAAAAACTATTCATCAACTAAATCAAAAGTGAAAATATTATTATCACTAATCGAGATTAAAACAATAGTAGTTTTTTCAGGTTTTTCAATATAAAAACTTAATCTATTTTCAGGATCATTTTCCTTCATAAAAACTAAACTTCGATACATATTCCCTCCTATTTCATTCAAAGTTTCACTTGAATTGTTTACAGTTTTATATATATTTAAACTATTCTTAAATCTTTTAAACCATAAATGAATATCACTTATCGCTGGATCTATATTAGCTAAATAATACCTCCCGTTTAAATCCTCAAATAAATACCATGCATTAGTTTCTTTTAAAACTCCACGGTATAATTTATAATCTTTTTTAATAATATTAATCGTCTCTATCTCTTGAGTATATGCTGAAAAAGTTAAAAAGCATAAAACAAATAAAATTCTAATTTTCATTTTTAACTGCTTTTAAATTAAATGGGTACATCCTTATCACCTCGTTTTTTTTATTAATTGCATATATCTCATTAAAAAAAACAATTTGTTCAAACTTACAACTACCAATGTAAACACAGATTGAATCAGGGATAGTATTTCCTTTTATTTTATATTCTTCACCTCTGTAAGAAATAGTAAACTCGTTCACGATGAAACCTCCAGAACTTCTGATACCGAGTGAATCACACAATAAATAATATGGAATATTCCCATCCGCATAACCTGATATATTTGGAACAAGTGGATTACTCTTTTTTACAATCTGAATATGCTCTATTTGAGCATTTAATCTGAAAAATAAAATTAAAAAACTAACTATTAGAAGGTGTTTCATTCAATAACTTTTGAATCAATGCTAAATTTACATCTTTTTTATCAACCTTTTTTATTTTTAAGACTTCTTTCTCAAATGAGAATTCGTCTAATTTTAAAATATATCCTAAGTTTCCTTCATTATCAATAGTAACTAAAACAGTTTCACTATCATTAAAAAAGCCCATTTTATCAACCCCTCTTCTACAATTTAAACCATAAGAAAATCGTACATTTTTACTCTGATCAAAAACATAAGCATTCTTAATTTGTGTAGAGGTAGAACCATTATATGAAAAAACAAAATCTCTATTAAAAACACGTGGATAATTATTTTCCTTATCACAATTATAGGTCCCAAACTCGAGAATTGTAAAATTTGCTACAAAATCAGAGGCTCTAACAACAGCAAACCCTTTTCTAGCCATTAACTCATCTTCTAAATCCTGAGCAGACTTTTTAGCAAATAAAGAAACTAAATCATCTAATCTTTTTTTAGTTAAATCTAAATCTTTTTCTAATATTTTTCTTTCTGCTTCTATTTCAAGTTTAATTTTTTCAGATTCACTTATAGCCAAATTAAAATCTGATATTGCTTTTAATTTTGCTTGCCCTTTCAAAATTGGTCTAACTTGAATTTTAAAAATCTCGTTATTATTCTTGAAAATTGCAAAATATTTATCCTCAAGTCTTTGTAAGATAACTTCAGACCATGTCTTTTTTGTGAATGACTTATCATATTTTTTATCTGTAAAAACTTCGAAATTCACTCCTTTAAAACTCTTCAGTTCTGGGAAGTCAATTACATCAAAATTTAAGTCAAATTGTTGGTTTCCCTTTTTAGCAATATTATAATCCACGTAATTTGGCTCTTTAACTTTTAACTTTTTTTCTGTGTTATTAATAATATCTTGGTTTAATCGTTGAATTTTATTTTCAAGAACACTTTTCTTTTTATTAAAAGAAGCATTTAGCGTTTCAGGGTTTTCAATCTTCGAATAATTGACAGGGTAATTAACCCAATCTTTTTTCACAGTATCCAACTTCCAAAACGGAAACCCTTTAGGATTTCTAGTTAAAACCATCTTAACCTCTAGTGGTTTATCCTTATTGATCCTACAAGCTTCACCTCCTACCGAACCTCGTATATCTATCATTCCTGCAGATTCAAAGGCAGAATCACTACCTTTATCCATCATTATACCTGATAAGAAAACAGATGCTTTATCTTGATATTCTTTGACCTCTACCTTAACACTATCTGAATTTTTATCAACGATTAAACTTCCTTCAGGAAAAGTTATTTCTGTCCCTGAAGAAAGTTGAACTGTTTCTTTCACATTAGGTTTAACGTAAAATACTTCGGATTTTTCAATAGAGGTTTCTATTGGCTTATGTATACATTCTGTATCCTCCGGTAATATTATTTCACTGTTATTAGTTAAAGTAGTTTTTTCTTCAAATTGTTCGTCTTTTTGTGTTAAAGTAATGATTAATGCTAATGAAGCAAGTCCTATAGGGCCATAAAACCAAGGATTTTTAAATAATGGTGGTTTCACTTTCTTTGCCCCTTCAACAACCTTTGTAAAATCCTGCTTTTTATTAATCTCTTCTGAAGATACAACCGGTCTATCAATATTTATTTTATTTCTTTTCATGACCTTATTTATTTAATACTAGTTTTTTTAATCTTTCTAATGCTCTAAATGTTTTTACTTTAGCATTGTTTTCGGTTAAATCTAAAATATCCCCTATTTCTCTATAACTTCTTTTTTCAAAAAATCGCATTTCAACTAATTGAATATCGACATCTTTTAATTTAGTTAAAGCTTCTATTAATATATCTTTTTTATCTGTTAAACTACTACAATCCAATTCCTCTGAAACATCTATTAATTGATAAGATTCAATATTAACAACTCTTTCTGCTTTCTTATCCCTAAAAGATTGGTATAATTCACTTTTTGCAATTCGATATAACCAAGAAGAGAAGGGTACTCCTCTATATTCATATTTATGTATATTATTCATTGCTTTTATGAATACTTGTGACGTAATATCAAATGCTAAATCTTTATCATTCATTCTTTGATATACATAGCGAAATATTTTTTCATGATATTCCTTATACAAAGGAGCAAAACCAGCAGGGTCTTTCTTGGCTTTGTTAATCCAATTCAACTCTTGAGAAAGAGCCTTTTCAGTTTTATGATACAAGGGATTTACGTTCATAGTTTGAGTGTTTTTTAGTTTCTAGCTTTTGTATAAATTAGCAGTTTATACATTCCGATAACGGAGATAGTCCAATTAGTTACACTTTCTATAACGATAATTTTAATTAAATAGTATATGTCTATATTTAAATCAATAGAAGTAACACTTTAATTTAAAAGACATTATTTTTCTATATCAAATACCAGTTCAGAAATATTACTTTCGTCATAATAAATATTTGCTGTTTCTAACAAGTTTTCTGCGGTTAGTTTATCAATAGATTTGTAGATTTCAGAAATTGTATCTATTTGATTAAACAATAATAAACTTTTACCAAGACCTAACATCAATCCAGAATTACTATCTAGTCCTAATGCTAAGTGTCCTTTTAATTGTTCTTTTGCAGAGTTTAATTGTAGAACTCCCATTTTTTGATCCCTCAACTTTTTCAACTCTTTATAGACTAAATCAATTGACTTTTTAATGTATTTAGGGTCAGTTCCAAAATATACAGCCCAATATCCAGTATCAACAAAGGGAGAATATACGGCTTCGACTGTATAGGAATAACCATACTTTTCTCTTATAGAAAGGTTTAACCGAGAATTTAAAGCTGGTCCTCCAAGAATATTAGTAAGTAAATTAGTGGTTCTTCTTTTTTCGTCTAAATAATTAGGTGCAATACCACCAATAACAGAGTGAACTTGATAATTAGACTCTTTTGTCCAAATTTTAAAAGGTGTTGAATCGGAGAAATCATTTTTTACCGGCTGTACATCTATTGTTTTACATGCCTTAAAATCATTCTCTAAATTCTTCTCTAATTGTTTTCTAGAGATATCTCCAACAAAGGAGATAACCATATTACCTGAAGTAAAAAAGCGATCTACATAAGAGAGTAAATCTTCTCTAGTAAAACTTAATACACTTTCTTTAGTTCCTAATATATTATTTCCAAGCGCATGATTTTTAAAAAGATAAGATTCAAAATCATCAAAAATCTTATCGCTTGGGCTATCTAAATATGAATTTATCTCATCTATAATAATTTCTTTCTCTTTTTGTATTTCTTTTTCAGGAAAAGAAGAGTTTAAAGTTATATCAGCAAGTAACTCTGAAGCTCTTCGAAAATGATTTTTAGTAAAGGAAGCGTAAATACATATCTCCTCTTTGGTAGTATAGGCGTTAATTTCACCGCCAACTGAATCTAGACGAGATAAGACATGAAAAGCCTTTCTGTTTTTAGTTCCTTTAAAAATACAGTGCTCTAAAAAGTGAGCTAACCCCACTTCATTTTCCTTTTCAAACCTCGAACCAGCTAAAATAGTTACTCCCATGTGTGCAACTTGCGCTGCCGCATGTAAATAAACTACACGAATACCATTTGATAAGGTAAAAACCTCTGGTTTTATATCGTACATTATGGATTTTTACGATAAATTTTCCAAACTCCATCTTCCTTCAGTTCAAATACAATCCTATCGTGTAAACGCGAAGGTCTACCCTGCCAAAATTCAATTAATCTTGGTTGTAACATATATCCTCCCCAGTGTGGAGGTCTTGGAACTACATCAGTAAATTTTTCAGCATAATCTTTTAGGCGATTTTCTAAATCATCCCTTTCTTCTAAAAATTCACTTTGATGAGAAGCCCATGCACCTATCTGGCTAGATCTTGGTCTGGATTCAAAGTAAGCATCACTTTCATCTTCAGAGATTTTTACAACCTCACCTTCAATTCTTATCTGACGTTCTTTTCCTGGCCAAAAGAAAAGCATACAAGCATTATTATTACTTTCTAGATCTTTCCCTTTATGACTGTTGTAATTGGTGAAAAAGACAAAATTATTGTCAGACATCGCTTTCAAATATAAGATTCGAGAACTTGGTCTGTTATTTTTATCCACAGTTGACAAAACAAAAGCATTAGGTTCAGGCTGAGCAGTTTCATAAGCTTCTTTATACCATTCTGAGAATAAATTAAAAGGAGTATCACCAAAAAAACCTTCCAACTTACCGTGGTCAAAATCACGATGATCATTCATCATTTGTGTAAGAAAATCTTCCATAAATTAATTTTCGTCTTCTTCTTTTTCTTCAGAATAGTTATCCTCTAAATCACTTTTTATGTCTTCATCATCATAGATATCTTCAACATCTGATCCTGGTGCTGAAAAAACATTTGAACCATTATTTGAAGCTTCATCCTCAAAATTATCAGACTCTTCTAAAGGCCTTCTACTAATTTCTTTATCTAGTTCTTCTCTATATGGGAAAATTTCAATAATAGGTGAAACAGTTATTGAAGGTACAACATAATCAACCATTAGAGTCGATAAGCTTTCTTTTAGCTTCTCAAAAGCATCTTTAACAGAAAATGCTGTTACTAAGAAGTTTTGAGATACTTTTTTCTTTTTAGCATCTTCGCCATCTCCTTCAGAATCAAAAGTAATTTTACATTTATACCATGTATCGCATTCTTCGTAATGGAAAATATCATGAACTTCTGTTCTACTGATACCAACAACATTGAACTCACCTCTTATGATTTGACCTAACTCTTCATAAATACGTGTTTCAGCATCTGTAAAAGTCATTGCTGCTAATAAATACGGTTCAGAAACTCTTTTAAAAGTTCCATTTTCCAACTGCTTAGTATATTTAACTTTTACTGTAAACCAATTATTCATATTTAAATATTTTATGTTTTTTTATTTTTAAACGCTTAAGTTCTACAAAGATAGTTAGACTAACTTTCTTAATGAATTTTTAGACTCTTTTATTTTAACCTCAGTTCGATTATGACTTGTATTTAACCCCATTACTGTATACTATAAAAGATCTGTTAAATAACTTCACTAATATAGAATTTCCATAAATTTCAAAAGAAGAATCTGCTTGACTGGTAATTTCAACTACCTTGTTATCAATGAATGCACTTACACCTCCTAAAACATTTCTAAAGGCAAACACATTGTTTTTCAACAATATTTCTTCAGGTTGAAAATTACAAACGATAAACTTTTCTCCATTAGTATATGCATAGGTAAAACTATTCTCTTCCCATATCACTAAATCGTCTTTCACTTTCCAATCATCAGGTGTAAAATTACTCAACTGTGTTTTAATTCCGTTTTGATAATGGAATAGATTCCCATTTAAATCTTCGTAAACAATAAACCCTCTACCTGCTTTATATTTATTCATGTAAAAAGATTCTACGTCTAATATTTCTCCTTTGTCAAAAACAGCAAAAGTCCTTGTTGTCGGATCGTTAAAGGTTAATATATCTGTCCCTCCTTGAAATTGAATGTTACCATTCCATACTCCCAAATCATAAACGTTCCCATCCCAATAAATTTTATAAAAATCTCCATTATCTTTAAAAGCAATAATGTTTTCACCTATAAACTCTGGCATGTACAACTCATCAACTACGGTATAAAGAGACTTGATTTCCCCTTTCGAATAGACATTTAGAGAATTATACCTTAAATCTTCAAAAACAACCATACTATCTTTTACTTGATAGTTTCTTCCATTGAAAGTTAAAGTTTTTTGAATGCCATGATCCCATAAATTAACGGTAGGTCCAACACTCCATGCTAATAAGTGATCTGAAACTTGGTATTTTACATTTAGATTGGTAACATCTGTTATTTTTTTTCCATCAAAAACCCTTAAATTTCCACGATTATCAATATAAGCTGTAAATTCATCTCCAGCTTTATATTCTTGAATTCTTTGAAATTCCAAAACTCGGAAATCACCGTCTTGAAAAGTTCTAAAGTAATTGTTGAAGTCTTCAAAAGGGATTACTTTTTGAGCAGTAAGGCAAAATGTAAAAAAAATAAAAACAAATGTCATTTTCATATATCAAATATAAGAATATTTTAAGCTTTTCTTCTTAACTAATCTTATATACCTTAACTTTACAATGACTAGAACACATAATTTATTCAATATGATTATAGAGATTAATCCAAATAATATCGATAACCGTTTAATTAATGATGCAGTAAAATCATTAAAAAATGGAGGAATAATTATTTTCCCAACAGATACTGTTTACAGCATGGGGTGTGACCTTAGAAATAAAAAAGCGCTTGATAAATTAGCTAAATTAAAAGGTTTAAAACTAAAAAAGGCAAATTTCTCAATCATTTGTAATGACCTAAGTAATTTATCTGAATATGTAAAACCAATTGATAGACCAACATTTAAATTGTTGAAATCTAGTTTACCAGGACCTTTTACCTTTATTTTAAATGCAACTACTGAAGTTACTAAAATATTTGATTCTAACAAAAAGGAAATAGGTATTAGAATACCCAACAACGAAATCATTTTAACTATAGTTGAACTATTAGGTAACCCAATTGCAACAACTTCATTACACAACGATGAAGATGAAATATTAGATTATTTCACAGAACCATATACAATTTTTGAAAAGTATGACGATAAAGTTGAATTAGTAATTGATGGAGGAGTTGGACGTTTAGAAGCTTCTACCATTGTAAATTGCACAACTGGTTCTCCTGAAATTATACGTCAAGGAATAGGAAAACTTCAATTATGATCCTTATTGTTGACTGCGGGAGTTCTAAAGTACCGGATATAGAAACGTGTGTGGATGAATTTATGGATTATAAAACAGTTGCTTTAAAGGAGGTGACGGAAATAGACCTTGAAAATATTAAAGGTATTATTCTATCTGGAGCAAACCTTTTGGTTACTGAAAACGATATAGATATCTACCTATCTAAAACGAAAATTCTGTTAAAAAAAGGAGTTCCTTTATTAGGGATATCTTTCGGCCATCAAATCATTGGGTTGGTTCATGGTGCTTTTGCATCAAGAATGAAAGAAGATAGAGATTGGCAAACTATCGAATCCTTTGAAGAAAACCCATTATGGGACAAACTACCTAATGAGACTGAAATGATAGAAGATCATTGTGAATCTATCTCTATTCCTAATGGTTTTAAACTAATAGCTTCTTCTGATGTTTGTGTAAATGAAGCAATGCAACATCATTCAGAACTAATATTTGGAGTTCAATTTCACCCAGAGGTTTCTGGTAATCACGGGAGGATCCTATTTGAAAATTTTATTAAACTTTGTGAAAAGCAAAATCTATAATTCATCAAATAATTCTTAAAATAAATTAAATTAGCGCTTTAGATGGGAGACGAAAAATTTATAGACATTGAAAAAATCATTTCAAGTAAAAATCCAAGTTTACTGAAGTGGTTACCTTCTTTTATTATTAAATATTTAAAAAGAATTCTTCACCAAAAGGAAATAAATCAGTTTTTAGTAGATAATAAACATAATTACAATCAAGATTTTTGCCTATCCACCTTGAAGCTATTAAACGCTAACGTTGAAATAATAGGGAAAGAAAATATTCCTAAAGAGGGTAAAGTAGTTCTTGCAATGAACCATCCTTTAGGAGGAATGGATGCGATGGCACTTGTATCTGCTTTAAAAGGACATCGAGAAGATTTAAAGTTTATAGTAAACGATATCTTACTTCACTTAAAGAATTTAAATGATATATTTTTAGGCATTAATAAACATGGACGTAATGGACTTTCTATCAAACAGCAATTAGATGATTTGTTTTCAAAAGATGCTGCAATCTGTATCTTTCCAGCTGGCTTAGTCAGTAGAAAGATTGATGGAGAAGTGATGGATTTGGATTGGAAAAAATCATTTGTGAGTCTATCCAAAAAGCATGAAAGAACAATCATACCAGTTTATATTGATGGACACCTATCCCCTTTTTTCTATCGACTATCTAACTTTAGAAAAAAAATAGGTATTAAAGCTAACATAGAAATGTTGTATCTTTCAAATGAATTTTTTAAATTGAAAGGACAAAAGATTAGGATTATTGTTGGAGAACCAATTTCTAACTCTTTATTAGATGAAGAGAAGAACGACAGGAAAATTGCCAAAATAATCAAAGAGAAAGTTTACGAATTAAAAAAACGCTTTTAACATGAGTACCGATAAAGATATTATCCCTGCAGTAAAAAAGTCTATCCTTAAAAGTGAATTGACAAAAGACCGTTTTATTCGTAAAACAAGAAAAGGAGATAATGAAATATACATTGTCAATATTCATAATTCACCAAACACTCTTAGAGAAATAGGTCGTTTAAGGGAAGTTACTTTTAGAGCTTCTGGAGGTGGTACTGGAGAAGAACTAGATTTAGATGAACACGATACACATCAAATTTGTTACGACCAATTAATTGTTTGGTCACCTGAAGATGAGGAAATAATTGGGGGGTATCGTTTTATCAAATGTGAAAAGACACTCAATTCTAGCAGTTCAGAAATACTTTTATCAACAAGCCATTATTTTGATTTCACAACTATTTTTACCGATAAATACCTTCCATATACAATTGAGTTAGGAAGAAGTTGGGTTCAACCAAACTTTCAACCTTCAGTAAATCCTAGGAAAGGCCTATACGCCTTGGATAATATTTGGGATGGATTAGGTGCTATTGTTATTCAAAATCCTGAAATAAAATACTTTTTCGGAAAGGTTACCATGTACCCTACTTACAATACAGAAACAAGAGATTTTTTACTTCATTTTATGCATCATTTTTTTCCTGATAATGAAAATCTAATGAAGCCATTCCATCCTTTAGAACAATCTTATGATAAAATTAAATTCGATCAACTTTTAAAAGGACTTGATTTTAAAGATGGTTTTAAAGTTCTAAATACATTCGCAAAGGAAAGAGGTGAATTCGTACCTCCTTTGGTAAATATATACATGAACCTATCTCCTACAATGAAAACATTTGGAACCGCTGTCAATAAAGAATTTGGAAGCGTTGAGGAAACAGGTATATTAGTTACAATATCTGATATTTATGAAGAGAAAAAAGAAAGACACATATCAAACATAACATCTTAACTTCATTGTATATTGAGTATTGAAAACAATAAAAATTTAATTAAACCTCAACCATTAATTGATTTTTATCTATTAGTTTACGCATGTTCATTAAAGCATACCTCATTCTTCCAAGTGCTGTATTAATACTTATACCTTCTTGCTCTGCAATATCTTGAAAAGATAATTCTTGAAAAATTCTCATTTCTAAAACATCTCTTTGACTTTTTGGAAGAAAGTTTACCAAATCAACCATTTGAGTTTCTAGTTCATCTTTTATTATAATTTGCTCAACATTTAAAGATTGGTCACTCAATACATCAAAAATATTGAAATCAGAATCTTTATAAGTTGTTTCAGAAACAAAACGAACTCTATTAGCCTTTCTAAAGTGATCAATAATTAGGTTATGGGCAATCCTCAAAGCCCAAGGTAAAAACTTACCCTCTTCATTATAATTACCTTTTTTAAGGGTGTTGATTATTTTTATAAAAGTCTCTTGAAATATATCTTCTGTCAAATCAGCATCTTTCAATTTTATCGAAATAAAACGATGTACCCTATCTTTATGACGCATTAACAAGGCCTCAAAAGCTTTTTCATTTCCAGATAAATATTCGTTGATTAAAACGTGATCTTCTTTTTTAGAATATAACATAACTTACTAATTAAGTAAAACAATCAAATTATTTTAATTTTTTAAAGTAAACTATATCTATAGGCACACGTTTTTTTAATGAATTATATTGCTAATATAAGTTATTGAAATTGAAAAACAATATTTATA
>Ga0228614_1000691_pt1 | contig 17762 bp, 28 predicted proteins | sample 15DmetaG_FD_190531 | JGI IMG/M metagenome (GOLD analysis project Ga0228614, IMG submission 190531) | Seawater microbial communities from Monterey Bay, California, United States - 15D | ecosystem: Environmental > Aquatic > Marine > Coastal | place: USA: California | collected 2016-10-13
ATTTTTTATCTATTATTTCCCAGTTATCCCTAGGGCTGTCAATAAGGTTCCAGCTCAAGGATGCAGGGCCTAGGATTTCGGTTAGAGGATACAGGGCCCATGAGTCATGTTCGGCTATGTATACAGCAATAATATCAAAGTCGCCTTCTTGATATAGGGTGTAACGTGGCTTCCCTGTTTTATTCACCCGACGCATACTTGATGGTTTGCCAGATCCTATGATTATTTTCCACCGTTCTTTGTGGTGTGGCTTCTCGTGTTTCTGTTTAGTGGCTTTCTTAACCTGCACCATGATGGGAGGCTCACAAGCTTTGCGGATGATGATATCGGCCTTGGTATTATGCGACGTAGGTAGGAATACCTCGAACCCCCTCAGCGCGGCTTGATAAATAAAAGCTGCTTCGGCTACATCTCCTACATTCAAATCAGTTTATGTTTAGGCTCTCCGACGCTTGAGTAATTTATCAGTGGCCTCTTGCCTCTTGACTAGTGATGGGATCATATCGCGGCTAATCTGCATAAACCGTTTAAACCTATCCTCGCCCTTAATTACGCCCCCTTCACCTTCTCTCTCTACTTCAGGCTGTAGGTTTTGCTTAGGGAATCTTTCTTTCATTAGCTTGGCGTTGTATGCGCCCCAGACTTTAATGTCCTTAGCGTCGGGAGAGGACACCTTATCGATGTAACCGTAGAATCTACTTACCTCTGAGGGTAGTGACTTACGGAATAGTAATTTCTCTTCAGCACTTTTGGACAAGTAATCATCTACTTTTTTATTAAACTGCTTAGAGTTGGTTATTCTTTTCCCTGTTGTCTGATACTCATGCCTAGTCAGTGCTGCAAGGGGTGGGGCAAATTCTCTAGGTTGGCTTTCTGGGTAGGTCGCTGCATACTCATCATACACTTTATTTTTGTCGGTATCACTGGGAAACTTATCAGAGCGGCCTATCTGATAAATTTTTGGGAGGTCATTATGCGTTAAGTCGTGGGTCAGCTCGTGTCCAATGGTTTCTTTAGGTGTTGACACACCATTCTCAAGGAATGCGTTTACCTCTTTGTCCATTTTAGTGTCACCGTGGCGGATGTCCGACTCATGCGTTGTAATAGACCCAGCACGCTCTAGATTGTTGGGGTAAAATGTATAACTCCCAGTTCCATACTTGACCTGAACTTTGTCCCGAAGACCACCTACATTTAAGGGCTGCATCCCAGACTTTTTTCGATACTTGTTAGCGGCGTCTATTTCTTTCTCGACGTTCTCTCGGTTCCCATAACCTAGCTCTGCTAAGGCATCTTTTTTGTCCATTAAAAAAGGAGTGACAGTAGCGGTTTCACGAATAGACTTCAAGGTTTTCTTGACTCCACGCGCCCCTCTTTTCTCGCGAAACTTGTCGCTCGCGGCTTTTAATAAAGCGGAACGTATAGACATAATTAACCCCTAGCGTCTTCTTGGAACTTCATGGCGGCTTCAGCGTCGCGGATGGCTTGATCCTGCTCGTGCTTTTGTTGCTTGATGGCCATCTCGAGCTCAGCCTTCTGCTGCATAATCTGCATCTGGACTTGGGCTGCCTCCATCTTTGGATCTGGTGCTTGTTGTTCACCGCCCTGCTGCTGTTGCATCATGGCTTCTTCCTCAGTCATCTGCTGCTGGGCTTGGGCTGCATCACGTTCTTCTTTCTGCATTGCCTTGGCGGTGTTGTTAATCATTTCTTCACCATACTGTAGAGCCTGCTTAGCCTGTGCGACTAGTCCCTCAAGTGCAGGTTCCGCAGATGCGAACTGTGTATGCTCGGCAACGTGCTGATACATGGACTGAAGCACTGGCATTGACTGCATTGGGTCGGCTTGTCCTGTGTTTAATGCTTCAATTAGCTGTCCAAAGACCTGTAAGTGGATAGGTAAGTGGGTTCCATGTAGCTCAGATGACAATACTGGGATAGGTTCACCCTTAGAAATGTGTCCATTCTCGATGATCGCCATCTTATTGTCCACTGTTTCACGTGGAACATCTACTTGTGGGGCATATCTATCAGCAATATCGGCTCCAACACGGGTAGCTACGATGTCACGTGTGAGGTTTGCACGCCCAACTTCGTCAAATGAGCCACTAATTGCGTTCAATTCACGTAAGGAAGCCAGTCTGTTAGCCCTAGATCCGTCTCCGATAGCTCTAACTGCTGTAGTTCTGGCTGTATCGAGGCTGTTAATGAACTCTTTTGGTACGCCACGAGCCTCACAACGCTTGAAAAAGTCTGAAATGCGCTTGTCTTTAGGTGATTTGATGATGCGTTTGACCACTTGACGGAGTAATCTACCCCAAGATGCGTAGAATAAGTTCAATGCAGCACCACTTAACTGGGTGCTAATGTCCATATCGCTAACAACTTGATCCTTATTCCTGTATGGTGAACTCTGATTCGGGCCATATGGGGACTGTGTGTCCGTATTCATGGCCAATTGGTTCTGCATATCCGATAAAGCGGGCTGCACAGCCTGAGATAAGTTAGGAATTGCCTTCTCAATGATGTTCACATTGGGTGAAAGCACGGCATATGAGCCATAAAATGTCATATCGAGCTCCTCAAGAGCGCGACTTGACTCAGGTTGCAGCATTACGGCGGAGCTAATCATGGCTCCGTCGATCATTTGGCAACGTAGTCTGTTAGATGTTTGAATGTGAGAGAAGATTCTCTGCCCTAATCCGCGGATCGAGTGGTATGTGCCGTTAGATCCGACGCCATATGTAAACATCACGTATGCTTCTTCAGCAGACTTGTAGCGTGATGGCTTCTCATAGAGAAATTCTTTGGGGCTAGACTCGGCGCATGAGTAATGAGACAGGCTCCCGTCAACTTCACGGACAAGATAATGCAGAACCGATACGGTGGGGTTCTCTACGCCAATATATAAGTCGTTATTCTTGAGCTCGGCCTGTAAAGCCTCGTAATTACCATCAACAGAACCACCTGAGAACGACCCACGCCCCGTGGTGGTCACATTCTTAGTCATGACGCGCTTTACCTCGGCGACATTCCAACCAACTTTAGCAGCTGCTTCAGGGTCTTTAATAAAATTGTTTAACTCATGGAGGTGATAGCTGCGACGAATGACTGACACGTCGATGGCTTCCTCTGTTGCGGGGGTCTGACGAGGGATTAGAATGTCCTCAAAGGATCCTACCCTAAACTGCCAGCCTTCAGGGGAGTCAAAGTATGCTACGCCGACACCGTGCTTAATAAATGTTGTGCAAAGTCGAAGGTAGTTACTGTGAAACTCGGGCCACGACTTTAGTAGCTGAGTAATCTCTGAGCTAACTATGTCTTCCCACTCATGGCGTTGGGCGTCTTCACCGAGTGTGCCTTTAACATTAACGAACTTCTCCAATGAGGAGTATAGGTCTACGTAAGCTGACAAAGAGATATCAAGCAAACGCTGAGATTCTCCGAAGTTTAAGTTTGTTTTCTGACCTTGTCCAGAGGCGTTGAGCTTAGCTTGCGAGTATGGGGCTGAGCCATCAAACATGCCGTCGATTCGGGCACGCTGCAATGCTGACTGTTTGTCTGCATCCTTGAGGCGGTTGTATACTGCTAAAGCGGACGTTACATCTTTGAGTCTGCGTGCTTTGGTTCCGTCTTCCTTAACCCCCATCGTGAGCCCTAGCTCATCTATTACGTCTAGGGATTTGGGTTGCTTTGTTTTGTCAGCCATAAGATGTTGGGGATGTTACTATTTTATATTGAAGTGGTCAAGGTGCATTACCACTTGACCTTATTCGCCCAGTATGCCGCTGACATCTTGCCTTTATCGATGTTCTTTTTATGGCGAGCTTTGAATGATGCTTGGCGCTTGGTGGGTTGCTTGTCACCTGTCACACCCTGTTGTCCAAAATGGATAACCTTAGTCTCGCCGTCTTCACTCGCCATGACGACGTGGCTCTTGGTTTTGTGCTTGGGTGTGCGCTTGGGTTTATTGACCCCAGAAAGACCGAGTCTTTTTATAGTGGCTTTGACGCGATCAGAAGGCATGTCTAATACTTGGTTGTGCCCTTCGCTTTGTCATAAACCTCATTAGCAGCCGTCGTCATTTTTCCACGCATTTGTTCTTTACGGGCTTTCTTACGTTGGTCCCTGTCACGCTTGGAAGCACTACTTGTCATAGGCTTGGGGCTACCACTTGAAAGACCTATGCTTTTTGCTGTTGCTTTAACTTTATCTGAGTGCATGTGAATAACCTTACACAAGTTCTACCCAATCGTCAATCCTCGATCCTGCGTCCTTCGACTCGAGGTTGCCCTCGATGAAAGATTGAAGTGCAAGGGTCTCTGACTTGGTTAGCTTGGTGACGGAAATGTATCCCGACGACCTCCATGCTTTTACTATCTCCACAATACCGTTCTCCCATCGAAATGATAGGCGGTAGTTCTCGGCTTCGTATTGGTCTGTTTGTCTTTTCATTAGTCTTTTGGGTATGGTTCAGCTAGACCTTCGTCCAGCAATAGTTGATTCATGCTTACTCCATCTAAATATATTGTCCCGAGCCAACGGCCATATTTGCCTGACTTGTCTCTGTAGGATTCTAAGGTCACCTCCCTATCACTAATCAGGTTCCTGAGTCGGGCTGCTGCTACTAGCCCAGCGGCTCGCTCGTCTCCTCGTATCTCGGGGGTGTTGATACCGATAAGTCTAATCTTCTGATTCCTCATCCACATGTTGAACCCTAAGTCGATGTCTAGGGTCACGGAGTCGCCGTCGTATACACTAGTGCATCGTGCGTTGTATGTATATTGTGTATTCATTTTTTGTGTATTTTTTTGTGGCAAGGGATGCAAACCCCCATTAGCTCAAACATAAACTCGTCTCCAACATGATCATACGTCAGGTGATGTGCTTGTTGAGACTTTGCCTTTAAACACGCCTGACACAGTGGGTCACGCTTTAGTATTTTCTTACGCTTCTTAGCCCATTTTTTGGATTTTAAATACTCATTATACCACTCCCACCAGTCTGATTTTTCTCTTTCTTGGTCAGCAGCAGCTAGACTATAGCGGATCTCTGCTATCCTGTTACTCGCTGCCGCTGCTTTGCTCATTAATGTTTTTGTAGATAAAACATCTTCAAGCAGAGGCCAATCGTTATCCCATTCCAATCTTCGGATGTCTTTCCCCTGACCTTTCTGGCCACAACCAAGACAAATGGGTACTACATTACTGTCACCAAATTTGTGGGTGTTGTAGCGGTTTTTAATTGTACCAACAATTATCTCACCCATCGGAAGATCCCATTTGTTGGTGCCGACGCAATAGCAGAGCCTATTGCGGCCATATGGTTTATCATTACGCTCGCGTATAAGATACTCAACGTCTGCGTTTGCCGCGTCTACTAATTTTATCGCTTCGTCTAGTGTTATTGTATTCATGATTTCATCTCTATGAGTTGTTGCATCCGTTCTTCCTGCATCTCTTTAAGCTGCTTGCGGCTGTAGGTGCGCGGTCGAAAAGATACGTCCCTTAGGTTAACGCGTTCAATGGGGCATCGGCCACTGGTCTCGTCTAAGTAATACTTTACCTCGCGGAAATATATACCTTGAGCGTCTTCAGTCTGATGGTAAACATTACCGCCGTGGTCTACTAAGTATAAACACCACAAGTCAGGTATCTCTATAAACTGGGAACCTATCTCACGCGGTCTTCGCGGTAGCCACTCGTGGTCCTCTCCAGCTGCTATCAGCGCCTCCCTGCGTAGTGCTTGCGGGTTTCGACTTCTCCTCTTCCCATCGTCAAAAGTAATTTGCACTCGGAGTTCTTTCCAGTTTCTACCTTTACGAGAGGTGAGCGTGGTCTTAATTGGTTTGCGTGAGCCGCTCTTTAACAAGCGGTATACCTTGCCGTTGGAGGCAATCTGATACTTCGAGGCGTTTGGTATGGGGTAAAACTGTAGTGTGTCTTTACTCATGTGGGTATCCTACTAAAAACAGAGGGGGTGTCAATCCGTTTTTAACTTCAATTTTGTGCTCGGGGCTGTAGCCTATATTCTATATAGCCTAGCGGCTAATAGAGATGACCACAACAACCCCTCTTCTTTTAGAAAGTTTTTATTCACTTTCTCCTTCTTAGAGGGAGAATATAGAAAAAAACTTTCTAAAAGAAAGGGGGTTGTTGTGGTCATCTCTCTTTTTATTTAGCCCTTACCCTATATAGCCCACAGGCCCATAGAGGGGGTGTCAATCAGTAAAAACACACCTTAAAATAAACGCAAACTACTTGCATTAAGGATCTAATGTATTCACTTTGTAGTTACTTCAGCAGCAAATAGGCGATAATCACCCCTATCCAAAAGCCTAACCAGAGCAACCCAATCATTATAAGGCACGCCCCTTCCTGCGCTTTGTTTATTTCATCGTCTTTCATTATTTTGGTTTTAAGTGTTTGTGTTCAAATATCCACGGTATAATTAGGTTCTCTATGCACCTTACATACGCCTCCTCTTCGTTCCGCTCCATAAACGCCAGACCAGTCAGACGAAATATCATGTGGGACACCTCATGTATAATCGTGAGCCAGTGCTGCTTCGGGTCATCAATGCACTTTAATGAGATGAATATCGTAAGCTGGTCGTTGTCACACAGACCCCACTCCTCCATCTCTGAATACCGAACCTTGATTCGTCTACCCAGAACCTTGAGACTTTTGACGCGGCTACCTTTTTGGAGTGGTCCCTTCACTCGGATGCGGTGAATGATGCGGTGAATGTGATGAAGCACGGAGTGGATTCCCCGAGCCACGCACCTATTTGGTTAAACTCGAAATACTCCTCAGCCTCTTCAAAGCTCATGCCATCCGCCATGTGCGACTCGATCACTAGGTCTCGGTTGTAGCAAACCAAAGGTGGCTGCCCAAATCGTTCTACTACTCCGACGATGCAATGGTTGAAACCATCCATCACCAGCATATCATTTTCTTCGAGGTCAAACCCCACTAGTTCTTTTATCATGACTTTATATTGTAAGGACTGAGTGGTGCTTCACCCCTCGCTTCGAGTGTGCGCTGCAATAATGCTAATGCCCGCCATGCAACTTTGGCTGCGTGGATGATCCCGTCATCGTCCATCTGGTCATACTGCATTAGGTGTCTTACCAGCGCATCCGACTCATCGGTCGATTTCTCTCTTGCCCAGTGCAGAGGCTCCCCTGCGTTGTGCTGGTCATTCCCTTGTTTACTGCATTTAGCTACCTGCCAGATCGCATCTGGGAAGTAATCGAGGACGCCACTATAGATAGGCGCTTGTTTTCTGGCTTGGTGTTTATCGCTCATTGTTCTTTTGTGCTTTGCGTTTTAGGTAGTATTCTCTCTGGTATTGCTTCTGCTTAGCTGCGTGCTCAGGGTCCTTAAGTTTTTTCTCTGCTCTTTTCTTGAGAATTTCTTCTCGGTTAGCATAATAACGCTCCTTCGCATACCTGAGTCTGGCGCGTTTGTTGTTCTGATAATACTTCCGCTTTTTCTGTAGCACCTCTTCGGGCGTCTTTTTCTCCGTCATGCCCCCATCCTAATGGCCAACCGCTATCAGTCAAGTCTTTACGTCCATCATTAATTTTTTCATATGCTATGATATATACACACGCGCGCCGCGACAAAAAACCGCATACCCCCCGTGGCGTATCCACAACTTCGCACAACGGCACTAACCCTTGGTTGCTTTTGTTGAAGGTTGTATGAGTTATGATTCCTGCCACCTGCACCATAAGCCCTATACTATATAGAGGGGCATCGGTGGCTCTGGTATCGGGCTGCTTGGGTATATGGATAGGAGAAGGGATAGAGCCCCATCTGTTCGTGATGTCCTTGCCAGCCCCCTGCTAGTATAAGGCTTGAACCCTGCACCATCTACCCTCTACCATGATACAGTATCATAAGTCAGGTGCTCTCCTCCATGTTAAGGTGTAGGGAAAAGAATTTAATACCTACACCAAACCAAACCAAACTACATTACTATTATGTCCAATACATATAACACCGCATCGAAGACCCTCCGCACCGAAGCCATCACTTTTGCCCAGCAGGTTGGCAAGGGTTGCAAGCACATCGGATTACTCAGAGCTGAAGCTGTCTACTTCCACCCATCCTATGATAGGGACTATGACACTGCATCAGCTGAAGCTACTACCACCACACAAGAGGCACTGGTCGAAGGTGGGCTCAGCAAGGCAGCTGCCAAGAACCTATGCCGTAATGCTGCCAAGGTCGAAGCCCTCGCCATTCAAGTGACCAGCCTCGGTCTCTCCTTGGAGATCTTCAATGCCGTCCCAACCAATGATGCCAAGAAGGCTTCCAAGGTCATCTGTGCCGAGAACATAGACGAGGTCAATGCCCTGCCCCTCACCAAAGCTGGCAAGCTCACCAAGAAAGCCAAGCAATACCTAGGTCTGATCACCGCCCCTGTCGATGGCGATGGCGATGGCGATAGCGATGATGGCGAAGGTGGCGAAGGTGAAGACCCTGCCAAGCTCCTTGCCAAGGCTCTGATTCAGATCACCAATGTTGAGAATGCCATCAACAAGCTGGAGGGTCATGATGTCGAGAAGCAGGATGCGCTGATTGCCCTCGCCCAAATGCTCGACCGCGTTTCAATCTAAGCCCCAACCATGAGCCCTGTGATACTGTATCACAGGGCTCACCATCCAACCACTACCACATCCTATGTCCTCATTTCTCTCTGCGCTGCTCGACCTGCTCGGTGCTGTGCTTATCATATCAGCCTTTGTCCTCGCCTACGTTGTCATCGTCCCAACCTACTAGACCCATGAACAGACCCACCATCCTACCCGCCCACATCCGCAGACCGAGCGGAAGCTGCAAGACAGTGTGCGTGACCGCTTGCCTCACCGCACTTGGCATACCAGTTGATGCCTTCCAATCCACAAGCACGCCCAAGAATGTGACCGCCTACCATGGTGTGATCAGAAGGCATGGCTTTGCCCTGCGATCCCGCAAGTCATCCATACCCAGAGGTGCATCAGTTGGCAGGGCTCGCCGAGCCATCGCCTCATTCAATGACCCTGTTGGCACTGTCTACATTGTCAGAGTCAAAGCGCATCTGCTCCTAGTGAACAGCCAAGGTCAGACCATAGTGGACACTGATTCCCGAACCCGTGACCGCAGACCTGTCATCCAGATCCATGCAGTCTGGAGCAAGTAAGCCAGAGCATGATACCGTATCACAGCCAACCAAACCAACCATAAGAAAAGACTTGAATAAACTAGGGATGTGTGTATCTTAATAAGCACACCCCCAAACCAAACCAAACCAAATAGAATACACTACCATGAACGCAATTAACTTTAGTTACGAAGTCGCAAAAGGAGAAGGGTGCATCGTTGCCATCAAGAGATTTGATACTGTTGAGCAGGCTCTGATGGAGCTTAAAAATCTCCGCAGAGTCACCAGCAATAAAGTATCAGTCACATGGAGCATTGATGGCATCACTTACACTGCTTGAGATACGTCACAGCAGAGTGATACCGTATCACAGCCAACCAAACCAAACCAAACCAAACCAAACCAAACCAAACCAAATAGAACCATGAGCAAAGATAAAACTAAAACAAAACAAACACCATGCTGTCCGAATTGTAAATCAACAACTGATCTCACATTCGATGCAGCGGGATACTGGAATATGCACACCCAGTCTATGGAGTTTGAATTTGTAAGCATGTATTGCCACGACTGTTACGACAGTGGCGATTACGAACTAGTCCCTGCGAACAACCAAACCAAATAGAACCATGGGATATATCCAAGAACAAGAACTAGTCAACCTGCCAGAGATCACACCACTGGAAAACCAGATCTCCCTGCACTTGCAGACCAACCACTACCCGCCAATCCCGAGCAGCATGGTCAAGCCATGTATAGAGGCTATTGATCTCTACAATGCGGGGGAATGGGATGCTGAAGTGGAACTGCCAGAGGGAACCACCTTCCGAGGTTTCACCTCAGCACCTGTCACCATCATGATCACCCAGCACCATCTTGATGCATGGCTTGACGATGACATCGAAGAATAAACCAAACCAAACCAATAGAAAATTATGAAAACAACACCTACCATTACCGATCAAAACAATGAGGTGCAATGCACTGCTAAGACTGCGGTGATCCGCCTGTCTGAACCACGAACCTTGAACATCTTGATCGATCATTTCAGTGATACAGGTTACATGAATATCCACGGCACTGACATCATCATCGACACTGTTCATCTGGACGAAGACCCAAGCACCCTGCTGGAAATCGTGGGCATAGACCCCGCCATCATTGACGATAACGATTACCTTGTTTTCTACGCTTAACCCAAACCAAACCAAACCAAACCAAACCAAACCAAATAAACATATGCAAACAAAAGAACCAGCTATCAAAGGCATCCGAATTGGGACTGTCGAAGTCACATACAAAGGCAAACTAGATCCCGAAACATATTTCTGGGGTGCAGTATCAGTGAAGTGTGGAGATCGAGAGTTCATCTGGGACGTATGTCAATCATACACCGATGACCTAGCCAATGAGCACTATAGATCCACATTAGATCTCCGTGTCGATTTAGACTTCTTTGCAGACTGCAAGTATGATCTGACCCGTGAAGACTTGCTCGACCCAGACTCAGCCACTCTTGATTTCGACGGCATTGACACGTCAAAGTTTGAGCCAATCATTGAGCTTTGGTTCACCGACCTAGAAGCAGATGATGACGATAAATATGAGCGTGGTCATTACACATCCATCCCTCTGATCGCCGAGTAATCTACCGTGATACCGTATCACACCCAAACCAAACCAATAAGAAAAGACTTGACTTAACTCAAGTAACGTGTATTCTAATAGCACAAACCAAAACACTACCATGATAAAAACAAGAACACTAAAAGCAATCAAAGCCGAGATCAAATCACACGGCTACAAGTTCCAATCCATCCTTGGCTTTGGCAACAATAGCAAGACCGTTAAGTCTGACCTAGCTAGTGACTACCTCACTGCTATCGCCTACCTCCAACCTAACTATTCCACTTGCACCTTTAGCAAGATGGCAAAGTGCGATGTCGCTTGCCTCAATACAGCTGGTCGAGGTGGCATGAACAACGTGCAACTTGTCCGCCATGACCGAACCAAGTGCTACTATGAACACCCCGAACTATTCATGGAGCTACTGCACGTCGAGATCAATCAGCACATACGCAGATGCAAAAAGCATTTCCGTATGCCAGCCATTCGACTCAATGGCACAAGCGATATCGACTGGTCAATAGTTGCCAAGCGATACCCGCAAGTGCAGTTCTATGATTACACGAAAGACCTCGGACGTGTCCGCAAGTGGGACTACCCATCCAACTATCACGTGACACTTTCATGGTCAGGTGCAAGCAAGGTATACATGAAGCGATGCCTAGAACTGATGGAGCTACACCCCCAGCTCAATGTTGCAATCGTATTCCGTGACAATGCCACAGTGCAATCACTACTCGGCAAGACGTTGTTCGGTCGCACCATTATTGATGGTGACAAGACTGACCTCCGATTCCTCGATCCTGTATCCTGTATCGTGGCACTGTATGCCAAGGGCGGGGCAAAGCATGACGACACGGGATTCGTTGTCGATGTTGCCAACTTACCTATTCACTAATCAACTACGGGAGGGACAAACCACCAACTACTTCCAAGCCCCCCGAGTGGGGGGCGAAACAAATCCTACTACCGTGATACCGTATCACACCCAAACCAATAAGAAAAGACTTGACTTAACTTGTGATCCCTGTATCATGATACCGTATCACATGTAACAAGATACCTCATAACACTATGAAAACAAAACACAAAACAAACAGCAAGACCATCCTCGTTCGTGACCTACAAATCCATGACAGGGTTCTATACTATGGACAACCCGCAACAGTGATAGGGCTGTCTCGATACGGAACTAGTTTCCACAGTCTCATCATCACCTTTGAAGTGTTCAATGAGTGGAAACAAATGGAGCATACCGAGGTGGTATTAGATACCCTGCACGAACTGCAACTGAACAAGAGATAACACATAACCTGCACCCAGTGATACTGTATCACAGGGTGTAGCCATGTGAGATCTGTCACACTGACAGTCCACCCAACAAAACAAACCAAACCAAACCAAAAATAATACCATGAGTAATGCAACCACTACCAACCACGCCACTATCACTGACCTCAACTCAGTTGTGCTGGCAAACCTAACCACACGTCGAGGCAACATCAGCACCCAGTGCAAGGTGACAGCCGACAACGTGGCAGCCTATGCTGGAGCAGAGCGCAAGCTACTATCTGTTTCGTTCCGCTACCTCAATTCAGAGGAGATCAAGTCAGCCCGATCCATCATCGTTCGTCTGACCAAGGAGATCGGTGAGATCACATTGCCCTGCCCATCGATCCTCGGTGCTCGCTATGTGAAAGCCAAGGACATGGACGAGGTGCAACGCCTTGTCGATACTGCCGATGGTGATCTATTGGCAGCCAAGCAAGAGATCGTCAGACGCTGGGACAATATCCTAGCAGCAGCACAAGCAGCAGCCAGTGATCTGGCACAAGTCAATGACATCGAATGGCCTTCAGCCGAAGGCTTTGTCGATACCCTTGGCATAGAGCTCGAGTGGTTGGCATCACCTGCACCCGTGCAGAATACCATCCTCGAAACCATCAGCGATGAGGTTGCAGCCCGAGCCCGCACATCTCAAGCAGCAGACAAGATGTTCCTCAAGGCACACGCTGCACCAGTTCGTGAGCTAGTGGCAGCACTAGCCAAAGCAGCCGAGGCTACCACCGCATCAGCGCAGAAGGGCAAGCGTCTCCGCCAGAATAACTTCGACAACATTGCCACAGCTATTGACAATGTATCATCATACAACTGGCTAGAACTACCCGAGCTCACCGACCTAGTGCGTAGCATTAAGTCATCCATCGGTGACGTTGACGGACCGAGCTTACCTCGGGACGAGCGTAACAAGGTAGCTGATAAACTAAAGGATGCACAGGCTGTAGCCCTTGACACCCTCGCCGACCTTGGAATCTGAACCCTTAATCCTGAGACCTGATTGTGATACCGTATCACCCCCATCACAATTAGGTCTCTATTAAGTTGACAAACTACTGACAATATTACACTCTCTATAAACAACACTAAACTATACACTACTATGTCTATTAAAACCGAACACGAATCCACCTCCCCTATCGTAACCTCTAGCCAGATCGTTGAGCTCGCACAAATTGCGTTCGCCTCTGGCTCCATGTATCATGTCGAAGGGCAAGGCGGTGGAGGTAAGACCTCCATCCTACAGCATGACCTAGCAGAAGCTATGGGCATACCACCCGAGCGAGTCTTCAAGGTCAACTGCTCTGGCTATCCACCATCAGAACTAGTTGGCTATGGTATCCCAGATAGTGAGACCCATGATATGTGGTTCGCTCGCCCCGAGCAATGGCCTCATGCCCTCACTGTTGGCGGTGATGATTGCCTCCTTATCCTAGACGAGTTCACCCAGTGGGCTCCCGAAGCACAGTCATTGTGTCGCTCACTCTTTGACCCAGTCAATGGTGTGCCAATGATCGGAACCCATGAGCTCGGCAGTAATGTAAAGATCTGCATCACATCTAACCGAGCAGTGGATGGCTCCCGCTCACTGCGAGTTGATGCACCCACATCCAACAGGTGCATGACCAACACCCTAGCACCCGACCTCGATGATTGCCTAGCTTACTATGCCAACCAAGGTCTCGGTCTATCCCCGCTGTTCGCATTCCTCAAGTATACCCAAGGTCTCAATGAGACCGACCACTTCAACCCTGCCATTGGCAAGGGCTGGGATGGTGGACCACACGCCACCCCTCGTAGCTGGGAGTTTGCACTACGGTATACCAAGGACCTCGACATGGAGACTGCCAATGCCCGCACTCTGGAGACCGCACTCAAGGGGTGGGTAGGCATGAAGGCGGGGGCTGCTGCTTGTGCATTCCTCTACACCATCAGTGCATACATCCCACGCCTCAAGAAAATCAGAGCGCATGAGGATACCATGCCGACTGGCGATCCGTCTGCCCAATACTCCATCGCTTACGCTGCACTCCGCACTGCAAAGAAGGAGCTCAAAGCAAGTGATGCAGTCCCATCTGATGCAGTGGTGAGTGGTCAACTCGACTGGCTTGTCGATGACATCATCATCCCCGCCGAAGGTGAGCTACGTGGCTGGGCATACCGCACTGCCCTAGCTATTGGCATCCCGCTCGAGAAGCATGACCGCCGTCACAAGATGCAGAGCCTGTAACCTGCACCCTGTATCCTCAACCCTGTCCCCTGTGATACTGTATCACAGGGGACACTACCCAAACACTACGACCCATGAACACTACCTTAAATATCACGTCCATCAAGAACGACCTCATCCCTCAAGGCAATGGTCGCACCCATGCCAGCTACGATAGCAATGGCAACGGCATCATAGCCAAGGCGATGCGTCGAGTCCGAGACCACCACGGCATGGCATATAACAAGCTGCTCTCACTGCGGTGGGAGGCTAGCACCAGCACCGCATATGGTGCGACCGATGGACGCCGTCTGATCCTCAACCCCAATGGCATCAACAAGCTGTGCAAGACATCCAACCCTGTAGGATACATGGCTTTCCTGCTAGTGCATGAGGCACTCCATGCCCTACTCAACCACGGCACTAGGCTCAGTAAGTTCACCAACCATGAGCAAGCCAACATCGCAGCCGACTACGTGATCAATGCCATGATCAAGCGTGCCAACATCGCAGCCCTCCGACAAGGAGAGACCCGCCCTCCCTTCCCAATGATAGCTGGCTGTCTTATCGACGAGGACCTGTCCTTAGATAAGGAAGTAGAGCAGCTGTATGGTGAGCTCATGCAGAACCTAGATACTAACGAGCCCGAGCCAGAGCCCGAAGCCAACCCAAGCCCCGATGGTGATGACACCGAGGAGGGTGATGAGCCCAGCCCAAGTGGTGGTGGTGGTGATAGTGGTGGTGAGCAAGGCGATGAGCCCGACGACCAAGACTCGGAGTCAGGCACTGGCGCTGGCAGTGATAGTGGAGAGGACGCTGATGGCGAGAGCGACAGCTCTCAGTCTGGACCCGCAGGTGACTCGGGTGACAGCGGATCGGGTAGACCACAGACCGATGACGAGATTCTGGGTGATGACTTTGTTGGCAGCATCAATGGCGAGGACACCTTCGAGCCCGAGCTCGAGCAGGGTGAGACACCCCGAGATGCAGCCGAGGACATCGACCGAGAGAACGAGCGCATCGCCATGAACGATGAGATCAATGACACCGCTGGCTTTGGCGGTAGCAGTGGACGCCTCGACATCACCAACCAGCAGAACCGTGGCGAGCTTGACACCCCTTGGGAAGATATCATCCGAGACTGGATGACTTACTCCACCCATGCGGGTTGGGTCAGCCCATTCAATCAGCAGGTATACCAAGCCACTGGCATGGTATCAGCTGGGCGGGGTGGCAAAGCTATCAGCAACCTAGCATTCGTTGTCGATACCTCGGGGTCCATGTGTGGTAGCTCACTACGTGACATCATGGCTAAGATCCAAGTTGTCCTCGACGAGTTGCAACCCCGCAGCACGGCGATCATACCATGCGACCACCTAGTCAGGACAGTGCATGACATAGAGCTGGGTGGCTTTGTCCCCGAGACACTTGAAGGTGGTGGTGGCACGTGCTTCCAGCCAGCCCTCGACTACGTGGAGCGCAACTACCCGACAGCTGACGGGATAGTATTTCTGACTGATGGTTACGCAAGTGACCTACACCTTATCGAAGAGCCCAACCTACCAATCCTCTGGCTGACCTATGGTCTTAGCGAGGACAGGTATCCGTTCGGTGACGCCATCAAAGTTCGTTTGTTTGACTAGTAGTAATACCCTGCCTCCACGTGATACGGTATCACGTGGCGGTGGGGACACCACCAAACCATTTCCAATAACCCCATCACATTAACCAACACCAACAATAATAATAATACCATGACAATACCTGCATTCATCATCATCTCTGGCGCGACATTCGTAGTAGCATTCATCTGCTCTATAAGCACCAGCCAACCACAGAAAGAATACCCAGTAGCCAAGCACCCTAAGTGGGTCGAGTCCACGCGGCTTGCCTTCTTCATAACAGCTGGCGTGGGTGCTGCCTTAACTGGCCTCACCATCATAGCCGCCGTTGCACTAGCAATCTAATCACATACCCAAAAGAAACCATGACAACCACAACCAAAAAACTACCGATCAAGATGATCGACATCGTCCGCTCCAATACATGGACGGGACTGACCATAGCAGAACTGTTCCACGCGGGCCGACTAGGCTCCAATGGTTCAGACAAAAGGAACATCGAACTCCTTGCCGCCCAGCTCTATGAGCCGCAGGACCTTGATGAATACAAGGAACTAATGAAGCTTGCCAACGAGGCATATGAATACCTACTCAGCGAATAAGAATATGACCATGCTCTATTTACTTGCACCCTTAATCCTGATCCCTGTATCCTGTTACCTGATTCACCTAGTGTGGGTCAGGTATCGGGAGGAGCAGCACCTCTCTAAGCTGAAGCGCATAGCTGAAGCTAGAAAAACAGATGACCTATCAAGACGATGGATCATTGAACTTGAACATAAAACAAACAACCGATAGAACCCAACAACATGACAATAGAAACCGTAACAAAAACACAGCAGCAATTCCTCAACGCCCACACACACGGGCTTAGCTTATCACAAGCAATCACTATCCTATTACTGAAAGAGGAGTCCATGACCACCAGTCACATCAGCCGCAAGATCGGACTGACTAGTGCTGCCATGACTGGCATCCTTGACAAGCTTGAGTCCAAGCGTCTACTGTTCCGACAGCGCAACAAGTTTGATCGCAGGGTAGTTACCATTGAGCTGACGAATAGTGGTAGAGAAGTAGCCCGCGACATCATCACTCCTTGAACAATGGACAAACCACGAACACCATTCGCTAATTCCTTGGGGGCTCCAACCCCCAAGGATTATGACCAGCTTGTCCAACGCGCTAGTGAATTGTCTGGCATCTCAATGACAGATTTGCTATCCTCAAAGCGCACCCAGAGGGTGAGTCAGTGGAGGCAATCAATCTTCTACGTGCTCCGACACATGGGTGCCACCTTCCAAGAGATTGGAACTTACTTTAACAGGACACACGGCACCATCATTCATGGTTGCAATACCCTAGAAAAAAATGCTGGCAATAAAACAGTAAGACAAATCATCATAGACCTAACGAAGAAGACCAATGGAGATACCAACAACGAGTAACCTAAAATCTTTAGAAGCATTTCATCAAGTGTTTCTAGAACACATCCGACCTGTCGCGGAAGTGGACAAGCACGACCTCACCCCAAAAGAAAATGAGGAATATGAAACACTACGTGCTAAGTTCATACCCGCGTCAATAGTTATGGATGTGGTTACCTTTATGAAGTATCACCTCAGTGAGTTTGCTGCTGATGAAGTCCTCAAGATGGGTATGGCTGATGACACCACCAAGATGATCGAACGCTGTGATGAGCTAGACCCCTACTTCAAAGCCACACGAGCCTTGGCATTAGCAGTCCATGTATTTGCAACGGAAGCATCCGAGACATTCACCACCACTGACCCAGAACCAGAAGACTAAGATATGCCA
>Ga0228614_1000698_pt1 | contig 17568 bp, 7 predicted proteins | sample 15DmetaG_FD_190531 | JGI IMG/M metagenome (GOLD analysis project Ga0228614, IMG submission 190531) | Seawater microbial communities from Monterey Bay, California, United States - 15D | ecosystem: Environmental > Aquatic > Marine > Coastal | place: USA: California | collected 2016-10-13
TTTTTGTAAGTTTTTGATTTAATGCATCTAAAATAGGTTTATCTTCTATATCTTGAAAGATGTGGTCGTGAAATTTAAGGAAAATAGAATCTGTATCTCCATAAACAACATCACATTCAAAGTATTCTTCAGCGAAGGATTTACAAAGACTAAGCATTTGTCTTCCAGTAGAAGTAGTAGATGAAGCTAAATCAACTTGTGAAATACAACTTACAGAACTACCAGTTTGTCCATATAATGAATTAGCAGAAGTTTTATAAGCTAATTGTAAACCTTCATATACACCTTTTTTAAATTCATCAGGTTCAGCAGGCATTAAAACTTTTCTTACATATTTTCTTTGTGCTAATAATTTTTTTAAAATTTTACACATAATACCTTTTTCTTCAGTATCAACAGGGTTAGCAAAAGTTAATTTTTTAATACCATTTTTTCTTTTTTTATCACCTTTACCTTTATAAGTATCAAAATAAACAGTAACATAATTATAACCTTTAATATTTAAATTTTCATTATTATTAGGATTATCTCTTTTTTTATCATAAATTTTATAGAAATTAATAAATCTTACAAATCTTGTTTTAATTTCAGGAATATAAATAGAATCATATAAAGGGTAAATATGATATCTACTTTCAATATTTTTTATTAAATCTTGTATATCATCTTCTGTAAATTCTATATTTTTATTTTTAATAATTTCATATAAATTTTCAAATTTAATACCCTCCCTCATATTGTCAAATTTAAGATTTTCAATTTCATCTAAAGTTTTATAATCAGTCATTACACTTTCTACAATTGTATCGTGTGAAATATTACTTCCGATCATAGAATTAGGATATAAACTCGCATAATCTAATACACCAACTCCACCATCTTTTAAATACATACCAACAGTAGGAGGTAAAACTACAGCTCCTTCATAACTATCATCAGAGAAATTTTTATCTAATGTTTTTAATAAAGTATCTTCATGCATACAGAACTCACCAACTAAACTTTGAATTTTAATACCTTGACCTCTTAAAAATATAAATGTAAATGGAATTAAAGATACATTAGCCATACCCATATTTGAAGCACAAGTATCTAATTTTTTAATTAAATTTAATAATAAAACACAATCTTGCACACAATATTTTGCTATAATTCCTCTATGATGTCCATCCATTTTTTGGTAAGCGAAAATCTGAGTAGCTGATACATCATCTTTATGTTCTCCTAAAAATTTTTCAGCAATAGAATCTAATTTATAAGATTCTAAATTATGACATCTTTGTACTTCTTTTAATAAATCAATATGTACTCTACCTTTACTATTAATTAAATATAATGTATTATCACCTAATGCAGAACTTGAAAGAACTTTAGTTTCTAATTGTGTAGTTTCAGTATTAAGTCTATTTATACTAAAAGTTTCTTTTAATTCAGCTTGGACCATACTATTATTTTTACAATATTCACAATATAAAACATCTGTATTTTTTTCATAACAATATTTACCTAAACCATTACACATTTTATTATTACATTTTTTATCTAATAGACCAAGTTCTTTACATCTATTCATTAAAAACGGATTATCAAAACCAAAGTTATTAAAAGCTAATATCATATCTGGATTATACTGAACTATTAGTTCTTTAAAAGTTAATATTAATTTTTTTTCTAATTTATCTAATTCTTTATTATTATAATTATCATATTCTTCTTTTATATAAAATGGTATAATTTTAGTATTATTTTCATCATATTTTAATGCTTCATTAATAATATTTTTAGAATCTTTTAATTTATTTTTATCATTTTTAGTTTTTATTATTATAGAATCTTCACTAAATTCATCACAAGAACCTAATGTTAAAATAAATTTATCATATTCATCTGGTTTACCATATTTATAAAATACAGCTCCAATTTGTGTTATTCTATCTCCTCTTACATATTTTCCAATTTTACTTAAAAATAATTTATTTATTCTATATATTATAATATCTCTATTTGATTTAAGTTCATCTTCTTCTTCTTTATTATATATATTTTCATCTTCACTATCAAAATCATCAGAATAATAGTCACTATCATCACTTTCTTCATCATTTTTTTTATCATTTTTTTTATCATTAATCCATTTTTGAAATATAATATTATCTTTTTTATAAGTTTTATTATCTTTATTTTCAATACAAATATCAAATACTTTAGAACTTAATTTTTTTATAAATTTTTTAAATTCAACTGGAGTTTTTATTAATACTTTTTTAATATCTTTTTTAAAATAAATTTTATTAATATATTCTACATTTTTCTTATTTATTTCTTCTATTTCATCTTCTAAATCAAACATTTTTTTTAATATGTCTTCAATATTTTGTTTAGATACTTCTATATTATTTTTAATTTTTTCTAAATAATAATCTGCTATTTCTGAACTTTGTTTATTATACTCTTTGATCGCCATTGGAAAATCACCATATTCACTATCTGCTTCTATATCCCAAGACATTATTTTAAAATTTCCAAAATCTATACGTTCTGAAGGATTAATTTTGTCATGTTCTACTTCATATGTTCGATCACAATTAAAATATTTTTCATTTTCAATATTTTTTAAATTTTCATTTTTAATTTCTATCCAACCAACCGGTTTTAATTTTCTTTTATGGAAAAATCTTAATAGAGGTAACATATTAGATTCATAAAAATCTATTTTTAATCTACAAATAGGAATATTATCTATTTTTATAAATCTATTTTTTACTTTTTTATTCATTGCTGGATCAAATATTTCAAAATTTAATAATCTTTTTATTTTATTAAATGATTTAATATTATGAAATGATATTTTTAAAAAGTCATAATATTTTGAAGATGTTTTTTTTCTTCTATCATAATTAAAACCATCATATAAATCTTTTTTTTCTACTATTTCTGTATCTTCTTCATTAATATTATCACCTTGTTTTTTATAATATTTATTATTTTTATAATATTCATATTCATCAAAATTATGTTTTAATAAATCTATATTTGAACATTTTAAACAATAACACGTTCTCTTTTTTTCTTTTTCACTATCACTATCACTTTCACTATCACTTTCACTTTCAGCATTTTTTTTACAATATAAACTTTTTTTACTTATTAATTCTAAATTTTTTACAAATACATTTAGTCTATCATCAATTACATCCATTAATGTATCTTCATTATCACTATCTTTTATTCTTATAAAATATTCAGGTTTAAAATCTGTTATTCTTAAACCAATACTATTTCCTTCATTATTAATTCCATATCCATTTATTATAAACTTATTATTTATATCTGAACTATCATAATCTATAGTATTTAGTAATAATGACATAATTTTATTAATTATATAAATATAATTAAATCAATTTTAAACTATTATAGATTTTATATTAATTTATAAATAATTAAATTATTTATATTTATATTTTTTTTTTATAATATAAATATATAATGGATTATAAAAAGAAATTTCTTAAATATAAATTGAAAGTACAAAAATTAAATTCAATTAAACAAGAAGGTGGAGTAGACATAGAAAGTATAATAAAAATACATGCTGAAAAAAAAGGACATAAATTGGAAGATTATAATCCACCTAAAGGTATATGTCAAATGGTGAATGATTTTCCAGAGAATAAGAGAAAAGAATATTGTAAGAATCACAAAGAACAATGTATATATGATGATTCTAATAAATTATGTAAACAAAATCCAGATTGGGAACCATCATATGTGAAAAAAAAAAAAATAAAAGCTCAGAAAGCTAAAGCCTTAGCAGCAGATTCGACATCACCAGAGCCAGCACCACCAGAAACACTAGTACCAGCACCACCAGATTCTAATTCATTTATACCACCAACATCCTTACAACCTAATGGTAGGTTAAGATGTTGGTTAAATGCACCATTATCTTCTATATTATTTCATAAGCATATTAGAGAAAATTTAAATAAAAACCCAAATAATATTTTTTCTAAATTTATAAATGGTCTAAATATTTGGGATGAGAAACTTTATAAAGAATTTATGGTAAAACACCAAGCAACTTTATTAGATAAATATTATGGTGATTTCGAAAAACGTGCATTTCTTACTATGAGAGATCCACCTATGGGTGATGCAGGGGCTACATTATTATTTTTACAAGATAGATTAGAAGAAGAAAATATTGATATATACTGGGAAGGTAAGTCATACCCATCAGAAAGTGGTGAGAATTTAGGATATGATGTTATTAATAATCCAGATTTAATATCTATAGTAGTAGGAACAAATTGTGTTGATGCTACAATGAGTAGTGGTGTAGTTAATGTAGGACATTTTATAAGTTATATAAAATTAGAAAATTGGTATTATGTTGATGCATTAGATAAATTTGTTCCAAAACAACGTAGTGTTGAGGATGTTCTTAGAGATATTAATAGATGTAAAAGTAATACAAAAAAATTTGTATTTTTAGTTTATAAAGGTATGCAACCAGTTGTGAATGATATTGCTGACAGGGATCGCCTTACTGAATTATTTAATAAAATTGATGAAAGCAAGGTTCCAAAAATTGAAGCAATATTGTCAAAGCGGCCGTATCAGAAACAAAGAGATAAGATGTGGGAGTTTTTCAAGTGGAGGTACCCCGATTACTTTCCAAAAGCACAACCACAGACAAAAGTTAATAATGAACTTCAGATGTTCTTACCAAAAGCACAAGCACAGACAAAAGTTAATTATAGACAAACTAATATTTCACAATCGGAATCATCGGATTCTTATACGGAAAAATTAAAAAATGATATTGTTATGTTAGAAGAAGCTATTGAAGACAATCCAAATAATCCTACTTTACTTACATTACAAAAAGAATTATTAAAAAAACGAAATGAATATATAGTTATATTAAAAAGTAAATTACAAGAAGATAAATATGTAAGTGCTGATCAAGTTTTAACTAGAGTAATTCCATACTTAATTCCAGATTTAGAAGAATTACAAAAAATACCTTTTTATGATATGTATAATATCTCAAAAAAAAATGGTATAGTTCGAATACAAAACTATAATAGATATATAAGACCTAATATAAAAATGTTAAATCTAATAAAAAATATTTATTATACAAATCGTAATGCAAGGAGTTTGATGAAAGATGCATATGGAAAAGAAACACTTAATTATATATCAATGTTACCTTATTATCTACATAATTTAATAATTAATGACATTGGTTGTGTAGGTGTTGAGCGTTGTGCAACCAATGGAGAGTATCTAGTCGATTGTTCTGGTTTAGATTTACAGGGTAGCATTTTTGATTTAGGAGCAATCAATACCGGCATGGTGCGTGCTGGCTCTGGTGATTTTTCTTTCGCATTTGCTAATTTAAAAAAATGTATATTTAAAAATTTAAATATAAGAGGTTTTGGTATTTATTTTGAAGCTGCTAATTTAGATAATACTGATTTAACTGGTATATCTATTATAGATAACCAATTTTACTTTGATGAAGCAAATATAAGTGAATCTACTAGATTTCCTCCTGGATTTCTTACCGTAGAAGAAAGACTTAGATTAATAAATTTCTCTAATGTTCCAAGTAATGAAATATTTATTAGACTATTAAAAACTAACGAAATCATTAAAGTAAAAAGTAGTAATAGAGAAGGTATTAAATTAAATAATGGTAATTTTTTATTTCATAATCGAAAATATAAAACTTGGGAAGTATATCATAAACCAACAGGACTTACACCTGTATCAGATGAACATATGACATTAGCTCCTGGTATAGATGATAAATTATTAAAATCTGATAATGTTAGATCAAATACAACTACAACATTATTAGGTTCAGAATCTGAATTAGAATTATTAATAAAATCAGTACGTGAATTAGATAGAGAATTAACACAAAAACAGAGGATGAATAAAGGTGAAGAAGTGACTGCCAGAATTTTAGAATACTTACTAGATCAGGATATACCTAGTGAGGTATGGCAAATTCCAAAAACAGATGGATGGAGACGTATTATAAGTTATAATAGATATCTTAGAGTAAATATGAAGAATATAAACCTTATTTTAAATATTGCATCAACAAGTAAAAATTTATTTGATATAATTTCGAGTGGTTTATTAAAAAATATAATTAATATACCATATTATCTTAGGGGAATTAGTTTTACCGATTCGAATCCAGATGAAATCGAGCAAGAATTGGCAACTGAAGAATTAACTCCGCATATATGGAGATTTTGTGATTTCCAAGGTAGTAATTTTACAACCACGGCTAATTTGGGTAACGCTGATTTTACTGGTTCTAATTTAAAAAATGTAACTTTCGATAAACATGCTTTTGGAGAAGTTAAATTTTATTATACTAATTTAGAAAATAGTAAATTTATACGTGGTGGTGGAGGGTACGAGTATTACAGTGTAAGAGAACCTGATGGTGAAGAACGTTGGCAAATAGAGAAAGGCAGACCAGTATGTTTAATTACCACACTTAGAAATAGTAATTGTAAAAATTTAATTGCCAACCGCGAATTTTTTGAGAGCATGACAAATATAGCTAGTCAGCAGCAAAATTTCGGTAGCTTGACCAATAAATACTTTGGTAAAAATGTATTGTATTGTGATTTTAGTGATGCTGTATTTAGACATACTAATTGGCACAGATGGAGAATGGGTGGACTAACACTATATAGATGTAATTTCGAAAATACTATTTTAGAAAATTTAACAACAGCTGGACTAAATTTTTATGAATGTAAATTCAAAGATATTATATGGAGAGACAATGGTATTAATTTAAGTGAAATTCACAATTGCTATTTTCTAGGTGGAAACATATCAAATATAGGTCTAAATGGTTATATAGATAACAATAGTTTTATAGGTACAAATCTAGATAATGTAAAATTAACTGGTGAATTAAGTTATATGCTTTTTATGAAATGTAGAATTAATAATTTAAAAATCTTTTGGACTCGTGATGAGGAACATTATCCAGAAGAATCTAGCTTTACTAATGTTCAGTTTGTTGATTGTGTTATAAGTAATACAGATTTTCCTGGTTCACAAGAAAGATTAATTAATTATTATGATGTAAGATTTGTTGGAAGCACTTTTGACAATGTTAATTTTATTGCAGAAAATGAATATTATATTAACAGAGAACTTTTTGATGATGCTGGGGTTGCCTTCGATGATTATGATTATTAAATATAAAAAACCAAATAATTAATTAATTATTTTTTTTTTTGTAATATAAATATATAAATGGATTATAAAAGGAAATTCCTTAAATATAAATTAAAAGTTCAAAAATTAAATTCAATTAAACAAGAAGGTGGAGCAGAATATATGTTAAGTATGTTAAAAAAACAAGCTGAAAAAAAAGGACATAAATTGGAAGATTTTTCTCCACAGAAAAATTTATGTCAAATGTTGAATGATTTACAAGAGAATAAGAGAAAAGAAAATTGTAAGAATCACAAAGAACAATGTATATATGATGATTCTAATAAATTATGTAAACAAAATCCAGATTGGGAACCAGCACATGTGAGAAAAAAAAAAATAAAAGCAACTCAGAAAGCTAGAGCCTTAGCAGCAGATTCAGCATCACCAGAGCTAGCACCACCAGTAACACTTGAACCAGCACTACTACAGACAAATGTTAATTATAGACAAACTAATATTTCAGAATCGGAATCATCGGAATCTTATATTGAAAAATTAAAAAATGATATTATAATGTTAGAAAAAGCTATTGAAGACAATCCAAATAGTCCTACTTTACTTACATTACAACAAGAATTATTAAAAAAAAGAAAAGAATATATAGTTATATTAAAAAGTAAATTTCAAGAAAATAAATATGTAAGTATTAATCAAGTTTTAACTAGAGTAATTCCATACTTAATTCCAGATTTAGAAGAATTGGAAAAAATACCTTTTTTTGATTTGTATAATATCTCAAAAAAAAATGGTTTAGTTCGAATACAAAACTATAATAGATATATAAGACCTAATATAAAAATGTTAAATCTAATTAAAAATATTTATTACACAAATCGTAATGCAAGGAGTTTGATTATCGATGTATATGGAGAAGATACACTTAATTTTATATCAATGTTACCTTATTATCTTCATAATTTGATAATTAATGATATTGGTGATGTAGATGATGGTGGTGAGTATCTAATCGATTGTTCTGGTTTAGATTTACAAGGAAGCGTTTTTGATTTAGAAATAGAAACATTCAGAAAGCCCACGCCGATGATGAGGTTACAAGTGGATAATACTTTTTCTTTCGCATTTGCTAATTTAAAAAATTGTATATTTAAAAAATTTAATATAAAAGGTTTTGATTTATATTTTGAAGCTACTAATTTAGATAATACTGATTTAAGAGGTATATCTATTATAGATAACCAATTTTTCTTTGATGAAGCAAATGTAAGTGAATCTACTAGATTTCTTCCTGGATTTCTTACCGAAGAAGAAAGACTTAGATTAATAAATTTTTCTAATGTTTCAAGTAATGAAATATTTATTAGATTATTAAAAACTAATGAAATCATTAAAGTAAAAAGTAGAAATAGAAATGGTATTGTATTACATAATGGTGGTTTTTTATTCAATAATCGAAAATATAAAACTTGGGAAGTATATCATAAACCAACAGGACTTACACCTGTATCAGATGAACATATGACATTAGTTCCTGGTTTAGATGATAAATTATTAAAATCTGGTAATGTTAGAGCAAATACAACTACAACATTATTAGGTTCAGAATCTGAATTAGAATTATTAATAAAATCAGTACGTGAATTAGAAGCAGAATTAACACAAAAACAGAGGATAACTAAAGGTGAAGAAGTGATTGCCAGAATTTTAGAATACTTACCAGATCAGGATATACCTAATGAGGTATGGCAAATTCCAAAAACAGATGGATGGAGACGTATTATAAATTATAATAGGTATCTTAGAGTAAATATGAAAACTATAAATCATATTTTAAAAATTGCATCAACAAGTAAAAATTTATTTGATATAATACGTACTAGTGATTTATTAAAAAATATAATTAATATACCATATTATCTTAGGGGAATAAGTTTTACCAATTCAGATCCCTATGAAATCGAGCAAGAATTGGGAACTGAGAGAGAAGGAACTCCGCACATATGGAGATTTTGTGATTTCCAAGGTAGTAATTTTACAACCACAGCTCATTTGGGTAACGCTGATTTTACTGGTTCTAATTTAAAAAATGTAACTTTCGATAAACATGCTTTTGGAGAAGTTAAATTTTATTATACTAATTTAGAAAATAGTAAATTTATAAGTGGTGATAAAGGGAATGATTCAACATTTATGTACGATAAGCTGCCTCGCGATCATTTTAAATTTAAAAAGGGCAAAAGGACGATATTTAAAATTACCACACTTAGAAATAGTAATTGTAAAAATTTAATAACTCATACGGAATTTTTTGAGAGCATAATGGCTATAAATTCTTCTCACATGCTTGGAGCTCGCGTTATCAACCCATACTTTAATAGTCATTTAATGTATTGTAATTTTAGTGGTACTGAATTTAGAGATGGTAATTATGATCCTATATACCATCATAGATATTATTTTATGAACATATATAGATGTGATTTTGAAAATTGTATTATAGATAATGTACAAACAAGAAAGCTAAAATTTAAACAATGTAAATTCAAAGATAATATATTGATAAACAATGTATTTAGTCGAACTTCCATTAGCAATTGTTATTTTTATAGTACAAACATATCAAATACAAAAATACTTGGTGGTGGTATATTACAAAATAGTTTTATAAATACAAATCTAGATAATGTAACATTTTCTGGTAATTTAAATGATTGTCTTTTTAAAGGATGTATAATTAATAATTTAGTGATTACGTGGTCTGAAGATGAAGAAGGTTATTTTAACTCATCTATCTTTTATAATACTCATTTTGTTAATTGTATTATAAGTGATACAGATTTTCCTGGTTCACAAGAAAAATTAATTTATACTTATTATATAAATTTTGATGAAGAAACTTTAAATTCTTTTAACAATGTTAAATTTATTGCAGAAAACGAGAGAGTGATTGAAATTTAAAAATAGAAAATCATATAATTATTATATATAATATTAAATAAAAAAATAATTGTATATTAATAATAAACCAATTTTAAAGTATTTACAGATATTTTATTAACATAAACAATTTATATTTTACACTTTTTAAAGTTTAAAACACTGATTAATACTGAAAATTAATAAAGATAGAATAGAAAATTTAATTTATTTTTATTAATTACTAATAAATTTATTTTTTTTTTATTATTATATAATAAATGAAGTTTAATTATATAATTATAACAATTAATATATTGATTTTAGTTTTTATTTTTATTATATATAGAAAAAATAAATATCAATATGGTTTAATTCCAATAATTTCAGTAGTAGATAAAAAAAAATATCTAGTTAGAGATGAAAAAGATAAAAAAAAAGCATCACTTATATTATCTAATTTAAATAATGATATACAATTTTTTATAAATAAATTAATTAAAGATTATCCTAATGATAAACCAATAAAAAGACTATATAATAAATTTAGACCTAATAGAATACATGAAACACCTAAAACAAGTCAATTTACATCATATTCTGTAAATAAAGGAAAACATTTATATGTTTGTATTAGAAATAAAAAAAATAATAGTTTTGAAGATTATAATATGTTGTTATATGTTATAACACATGAATTAGCACACGTCATGTCAGAATCAATAGGACATACACCAGAATTTTGGTCCAATTTTAAATTTTTATTAAAAAAATCAATAGAATATAAATTATATAAATATATAAATTATAAAGAAAATCCAACTAAATATTGTGGATTAAGTATTAATAATAATGTATTAAATAATAGTGTAGATTTTATGAATAAAATTAAAAATAATTTAATATAATAATAATATATAATATCTATCTTGAATGAACTAATGTATTACCTGGTTTTGGATTTTTTGAACTATCTATTAATTCTTTGAGTTGTTTAATTTTTTTATTTACTTTTTTAATTTTTTTATCACTAGTTTCATTTTTAATAAATTTTTCTAATGATTTTATTTGTAATTCTAAATCCTCTATTGTATTAATTTGTTTTATTTGTTCTTTTTCTATATCAAAACTATGAAATATTGCTGTATGATTAGGTATAGTTTTATTAGGTTTATCGACAGAAGATAAATAAATATTTGTATTTATTGTTACAAAATTATAAACACCAATAAACTTTAAATATTCTTCATATATTTCTTTAAAACCTTTATATAACTCTCCTGTTTGATTATCAATAAAATATACATTACTATTTAAATCTTTAAAAATTATCAAAGAATGAGATATATCTTCTGTTTTTAACCACAAAGTAGTAAATTTATTAGGAATATGTAAAATTTTTGTAATTTTACCTTTATTTTGAAAATCATCATCATCTTCAAAATCATCATCATCTTCTTCTTCTTTATCTTTCATAGAAAAATGTACTACATTAATCTCTTTATTTTCGTTCATAATTATATATTCATCTTCTTTGTATTTTTTACAGAAAGACGAAAAATAACCTTTTTCTCCTACTTTTGGTGGTGTGCTAAATTCTTCATCTTTATCTTCCTCATCTTTATATTCTTCATCTAATACTTCATCTTCCAATTTCCATCTATAATCTATAGTTAATAATGTAGCATAACCTGGATGTATTTTGCGAAATATTTTTTTTAATATTTTATAACACCATTTTCTATATAATTCATCATATATATTAACTTTAACACCATATTTAGTTTTATAAAATTTATGATTTGCTAAATCTTCTGAATTTCCATATAGAAAATTTTCAAAATCTGTTTTAAATTTAATTCTTCTTAAACTGCTATTATCTTCTATTTTATCTTTTTCAAACAAACTAAGATAATTATGAATAAACTCTCTATCCGTGAATAAATTATAATTGTCAATTTTAATATCACTTAATGTTATATCTTTATCTAAATTTTCATCATATAATATTTTTTCAGGTTTATTTTTTTTTAAATAATTTATATGTTCAATAATTTTATTCAACCATATATTATCTGATATACCATCATCACTTTTCTCAACTATTTTTATTAAATCTTTAATATCTCTTAAACCAAGATAGTATAAAGTACATAAAACACAATCATCTTCTTCTTTCCATCTTTTATGTCTTAATTTTTGAATATTATTTAACATTTTTCTATCTAATAAAATTTGAAAACCTCCTTTCATTTATTATTATAAAATAAAAAAAAATAAATTTAATTAATTATTCTCCAAATTATCTCAAGGTCGTATAAGATGTGATAGTGTTAATCTATATAATCTGTTTAATATATCAAACTGTGATTCAGTTCCTTCTTTTTTTCCTTCAATTATTTTTATTACACGTACAGCATCATCTCCTAAAAATTCTATTATCCATTTTTTTACCAAATCAACTGTATTTGGCAATTTATAAAGATTAGGCCATGATGGATATTTTTTAAATAAAGCTATAAACTTATCATAATCAACATCATAACGAGTACACCATTCTTGTAGACTTTTTGGTGGTGCGGGTGCATGTTCTGGTATTGGTGCTACTGCTGGTGCTGGTGCTGGTGCTGGTGCTGGTGCTGGTGCTGGTGCTGGTGCTGGTGCTGATACAGGAAAATTATTCTTAAAAAGTAACTTTAATAAGTTAATTCTATTTTGTAATAATTTAGTTTTATTTTGTTTAGAAATTTCTAGAGCTGTTGTAATTAAATTTTTTGTTCCACTATACCAAATTTTAATATCATCTCCATTTTGATATTTATTTCTTATAAAATTAATAATTAACTCATCTTCATCATCATTAATATCATTAAAAAGTGTAGTTAACCACCAAAATATTAATGGTTTCCAACCAGCATTAAAAGCACTATTACCAGGACCTAACTGATTTTCATCAGTATAAACTAATGGTTTATAATCACCACTTGTATTAGGATTTCCTGGATTACTTATTTTTAAAGTTCCTATTTCATTTATATTACTATGAAAAATTTGTGTTCCAAAGAAATTATCACTAGAATGTAAATTACTATCTCTCCATACATTCCATGTAGTTTTTAATAAATCTATAAACGTTTTTACATCATAGTTTTCGCCTAAAGTTAGCGCATGGATCGCAGAAAATGTAATTGCTTTTATAATTCTAAGTTGTCCTTTTGATATGTCGACCTCACATTGTCCTGGTACTCCAAAACCTATAATATTTTTTGCATTGACATCAGGTAGATTAGCTTGTTCTATTAATAGATTTGAAGCACAACTATCACATATAAAAATTGCCGATTTCCAACTATCATAATATTTCTTCCATATTTTTATTAATAAGTTTATTGTAAAAGCACCTCCTTCATTCAGTTCATGAGAACAATAACCATGTCTGCCTCCATGACATTCCATAAATAGATATAAATGTGTATATCTATTTTCTATTAAATTTATTAATTTTTCTTCTAATTGAATAAGTAATTCTAAGTTTTCACTACCACCAGTTATACGATCACCTTTTTTTGTTGGACGTTCTGTATATATAAATTCACATCTTTCAACTCCTAAACGTGATTTAAGAATATAACATGTACCGTATGCTGAACTTTCATGTCCTGATTCTTTACCTACAATAAATAATCCTACACCCCTTTCTGGTAAATCAGTTGATACTTGTGGTGGTTTAAGTATAGATAAATATTCTATTTGTTTTTCCTTCTTCTCCATTTTCTTTTTTGCTTCGAAATTACTTAGGTTATTAAATACTATTTTATCTATTTTTTCTTGTAACATATCATTAATTGAGTTTCCATAAGACTCTAAATGTGTTATTGTAGTATTATCCTTGAGAGCTTCCACTAATGCTCGACCACCAGTATTACCAATATTGTTTCCATCTAAAGCCAAAGACTCCACTGTAGTGTTATACTTAAGAGCATCTGCTAATGCTACACCACCAACAGCATCTATATTGCAACTATTCAACTCCAATGTTTTTAGTGTATTATTATGCTTAAGAGCTTTTGCTAATGCAACAGCACCTTTACCACCAATATTGTTTCCATCTAAACCCAAAGACTCCAATGTAGTGTTATACTTAAGAGCATCTGCAATATTTGTAGCACCAACAGAACTAATATTGTTCCAGAGATACAACTCCACCAGATTAGGGTCATTATTTAAAAAAGCTTCAATCTCATTTAATGTTTTAATTTTTTCTGGTATTAATTCTTCAAAATAATCTAGTATTTCTTTTTTTCTTTCTTCAGATAGTCCATCTGTTTCCATTCCACCTTTTTGTTTTAATAATTGTTGATATTTCAATTTATATTTCAAAAATTTTTGTTTGTAATAAGTCATTATATATATATATAATAAAAAAAAAGCAATAAAATCTCAAAAAATTTAATTCTTTTTATTATTAAAAATGTTTATGGCAACATAGTCTATTTGTATTAATATGTTCATCTCCAAAATTAATTTTTAAATATTCATTAATTCTTTCACTATTAATTTCTAAATCTTCATATTTTATATTAATTATTGAATGTGGAATTATATCAGTTGTGTATATATAAGGTTCAAAACAAAATTCTATTGCTACATTATCTTTATTAATTTGAATAATTTTTCCAATTATAGGATGATCTTTTGTATGATATTTTGAAATTGAAACTTTTATATCTAAAGGTACCCAAGTATCATAACTCGTACAGAATGTGTAATCCTCCATTTCATATTCATTTTTAAGAGGAAATTTTACAACTATTAAATCTCCTAATACAACATTTTCTTTTTTTACTTCTTTTGTCATAATTAAATTTATATATTACAAAAAATCAATTTTATTTTGTTTTAATAAAATATATGATTAATTACAAGAAAAAATATCTTAAATATAAAATTAAATATTTAAAACTACAACAAGGGGGTAGTGAAGGTTTTACAATGTATAATAAAGATTTTAGTGACCATATGAAAGCTATAAATATTAATGATTATATAATAGAAGGTTGTCCTATGTTTAATTTTCAAATATCCGAATTAAAGTCTTCATTTCTTGTAAGAGATTTATTAATTAATAGTTCTACAAATGAATATATTACTAAATCTTATATAGAGTTTATATATAATTTATATAATTATTTATCTATTAACTTAGATGAAGGTTTAGATATATTTTTAAATGATATATATAAAGTCAAAATAGTTTATGAGTTATATAATGAAATTATAAAAATTACATTGAAAGAAAAAAATAAAGAAAGTATATCATTAGAAGAACACACTTATTTAAAATCAAAATTAGAGAAAATTATATCATCACAATTATATATAGGTTATGAAAGGTATTTAGGTTATTTTGAAGAATATTTAACTATGGAAATAACGGATGAATATTGGAATGATGTATTTTTCCAATTTAATCAATTTTACAAAAGATATTTTGAGGATATGAAAATTTTACCAGTTTCTAATATTTTTACATATTATGATACTACTAATATTGAAGTAGAATTTATAAGAAAAACTCAGATGGAATCTGCTATTTCAGTAAAAGAAGTTACAAAAAAAGCAAAAGAAAATTTTTTAATAATTTTTAAAAAATATATGTTTAATGATTTTTATGTCTTATATACATTTAATTATTGGACCTGGAAGAACTATTATTGTAATTATATAGATTTTTTTAAAGATAAATATACTAATCAGAACTTCTCTACAAACCTTTTTATAAGCTTAGGACAACAGAAAATAAATGAAATATCTAATCTTGTTAGAGGTATGAGAAAAATATATAGACACAACGTGCAAGATTATTTAAATGATTCTACAACTGAGATGATTGAAAATGTACATAATAAAGATAAAATTTTAACTAGTAATATAGGAATATCTAATATTTTATATAATTCATTAGAGCGTGTAGTTGAAGGACGTAAAATACCTTGGTTACATTCTGGTACTAAAAATTGTAGAACTACATTAAATGGAGCATATGGGCAGATTTTAATAAAAAATTTTCAAGAAAATTCTTACTATGCCTCTTATCAATGTAGTATTTCTGGTAGTTGTAATTTTACATATTTTCCATTTTTAATTAGTTTATTAAATATAGAAGGTAATTTATTTACACAAACTGATAACTATTATGAAGATATGTGTAATTTTATAATTATCTGTGCTACATTATCTATGGTGGGTGATGGTGGTCATAATTTTAGAGAAGTTTTATTTGGATTATTAATATCTAATACAGGAATATATTATTATATTAGATATTTAATTGAGGAGATTATTCAATATATATCTATATATGGTGATTTAGAACAAATATTCATAGATGATATTGAAGTAGCTTTAAAACTACACAGTGAACGATTTATAGATAATTTTATTACATGTTTTGATGAAGCGCGACCAATAGATGATGATTATAAGTTATTAAAAAAAATAATTACCGAGATAAAAGCTAAAAAACCTGACTCTTTACATATAAATGGAGTTATTAGAGAGTATATTAGAAATATGATAAAAATTTATCCTATAGTAAATTATTTTTATGAATATACTAAACATATTAATTTTATAAGTATTACACAAGATGACATAGATACCTTACCATCAAATTTTATTCAGAATTTTGATTCCAAAAACTGGTTTAAATCCCATATGACTGATTATATAAGAGACCCATTTATAGCATATGATAAAGAAGCAGCAACAAGTGCTCAATATTTCTTTGCTATAGATAGTAATAGATATTTACAGTCAAAGGAAGATTGGGAGAATTGTGTTGATAATATATGGGAAAACATTTTAAATAAATTACAATTTTATCCAACATATGATGATTTTAAATCAATTTTAGAAAAATGTGAAAAAGATTTAGATGTAAACACAATACCTTTTGCATAACTCAATTTTTAATTAATTTCTATAAATTTTGTGTTAATCTTTTTTTTCTGCTTAACCTAATACTGGTTGTGTATCTGCTGGTGCCTCGACTGAACTCATCCATTCCGATTTAGCAGTACGCCATGATTTGTAATAACTTAAGAATTCTTCCCAAGTAGATGGAACTCTACTAGGCCCTAGCAGTCTTCGCCCACTGTAGGATTGTGTATCTACTGGTTGTGTATTATTAAGAGCAGGTGTTGTATTAGTAAATACATTGGTAATACTACTCTGCGAAGGATATCTAGATAATCTAGTGGGTGCAGGTTGTGTGTCTTTGGGTTGTGTATCTGCTGGTGCCTTGATTGAACCTTCCCATTGCGATTTAGCAGTACGCCATGATTTGTAATAACTTAAGAATTCTTCCCAAGTAGATGGAACTCTACTAGGCCCTAGCAGTCTTCGCCCACTGTAGGATTG
>Ga0228614_1000703_pt1 | contig 17493 bp, 17 predicted proteins | sample 15DmetaG_FD_190531 | JGI IMG/M metagenome (GOLD analysis project Ga0228614, IMG submission 190531) | Seawater microbial communities from Monterey Bay, California, United States - 15D | ecosystem: Environmental > Aquatic > Marine > Coastal | place: USA: California | collected 2016-10-13
ATAAGACGCCCGTCTTATATCCTTTTCGTTTTTTAGAGTAATATAAAGTAGATTAAAAAAGGGGATCATATTACAATACAGGTTAACTATAATACAATATTAAACTACTTCAATAACAGGACATCAAACGCATCAGCAGAATCGTTCAATGCAAAAATTAAAGCTTTTAGAAGTCAATTTAGAGGAGTAAGATCTAATTTTTTTTTCTTATATCGATTATCTCAAATTTATGCTTAGTCCCCAACATTTGCACTTGATCCATTTAAATTCTTAGAATCCATATTTAATCAGCTACTTTTAAAATTTAAGCGTTAATAAAAAAAGCTGCCCTATTGGACAGCTTCATGTTTTATTGATCTAAATTATACCTATTTCAACCCAGCCTCTTTAAGGCATTTTTGAATCTTTTTATCGTGTAACATCCTTTCTTCTGGTGTACGAGAATTATCCATTACTAAAAATGATTTACATTTTTGATCTACAACATCAAATCTTTCCATTAGCTTATCGTCCATATTTCCAGCTTTAACAGCTTTATCAATAGAATCGTTAAGAACAACACAGGTACAAAAGTCCCATTGCTCTCCAAATTTCTTTTCAATTACTTTTTTGTTTTCTTTAAAATCGACGTTCACTTCTACATCTTTCTTTTTTTGAAGCTCTTGTATTTCAACTTCAGGAGATTTTTCCTCAACAGGAGATTCCTCTAAAACAACTTCTTTTTCTTCTTGAACATAATCAGTAGTCTTTACATCAGAAGACTCGGAACAAGAAATTATAAATAAAAAGACTAACAATAAAGAAAAATAAGATTTCATAAGTACATGAATTAAAAACTAAAAAATAAAGTAAATAAAAAAAGTCCGAACAGCTGTTCGAACTTTAAAATATTTTATAAATAAATAACTATTTATTAGTTGTAACTAATAAATCGTCAGCAGAAGAAGAAATTGCAGATTTATCAAAACGAATTTTACTTCCCTCTGAATTCACTAAAATTGTAGTATCATTAATTTCTAATATTTTACCATGGACTCCTCCAATAGTAACTACTTTATCTCCAGCTTTTAAGTTTTCTCTAAACTTTTTTAATTCCTTTTGTTTTTTCATCTGAGGGCGAATCATAAAGAAATAAAACACCACTAAGATTAAAACTAACATGATAATTTGTTGATTCATCTTTTTTCTTTTTTTATTATTTATTTAAAATGTTGGCTTTAATCACTACTTCTGTTCTAGAAGGCTCTGTATTTGCCAAAATATTTACTGTTTTTGCTAGAATACCTGGACTAGCTGCCTTTGTTGTTACTCGAGCCTTAATAACCCCTTCTTCACCTGGTAGAATTGGATCTTCTGGTTTTTCAGCTACTGTACAGCTACAAGAAGCTTTCACTTCACCTATTACTAATGGGTAGTTACCTGTATTCTTTAAAGTAAAGATTGCGTCAACAAACTCTCCTCTAATTACATCTCCTGCATCATAAACTTGTTCAACAGACATACTAGTCTTGTTACCAATTTCCACTTTATCAGAGCCTCCACAAGATACTAGTAAAACAATGGAAGTGAATAAAAATATAAGTTTTTTCATTTATACAATTATTTAATTAACTAATCCTCTACCTACTTTCTGAATTTTATTTTCATCCGTTAATTTTCTAATGGCTTTATCTAAAATTCCATTTATAAAAGTATTACTTTTTGGAGTACTATAAAACTTAGAAATCTCAATATATTCGTTTAAAGTTACTTTAGTAGGAATATTGTTGAATATTTGAAATTCAGTGATCGCCATTTTCATCAAAATAACATCCATTTTAGCAATCCTATCAAATTCCCAATTATTAGTTAACTCATCAATGATTGTTTCATTTTCCTTATCCATTGAGATTGTTTTTCTTAATAGGTTTTTAATAAAGGATAATTCATCGTCCTTATCTTTGTAAAGTGCTAAAATACTATTGTCACCTTCTTCAGAAAAGTTTTTAATTGTTTTTAAGACCATTGAACAAGCTAGGTCAATATCGTCTAACCATTGTATACTTTTTTCTTCAAAAAAGTCATATAACAATGGATAGTTCGCAATTTCAACCTTAAATAAAGAAAGTGCAAATTGTCTATCTTCTTCAAAACCTGCTTCACCATTATTCATGAACTCAAAGAAAGTTTCACTTTCACGAATATGCAAAAGCATTTTACGAAACATTTCTTGAACATCATCACCAACCCAATTAACCTTTCGCTCTTCAGAAGCAACTCTCAAATCTTTATTATCTTCAAGTATTTGAATAATTTGATTATTAACAAATTTAAGGTTAGGATTCATCTCTTCTTCCGAAGGTCTAATTTTCTTTTTATTATCCTCTATTCTTCTTTCAGCTATTGATTTTAACTCACCAAAACTAAGAAGTAAGTAGATATATAAATCATAAATCTTCTCTACCGCTTCTAATAAGTCTTTTTCAGATTTATGAAAACTACCTTCATCAGATTGATAGTAAGCGTAAAGTGCTTGTAATACCTTAATTCTTAAATGTCTTCTGTTTAGCATTATTTGTATTTATTATAAAGGTAATTTCACTTTACCTATTGATTCAATTCTTTCTTCAGCTATTTTATTGGCTATCTGATATGCTGGTACATTTTCTTCTTTTGACCTTTTAACTATTGAACCAATTGTATTGTATATGTCGTTTGCTTTGTCTTTTACCCAATCATGAGACAAACCTTTTACTTCTGAAAAACAATTAATAACACCACCCGCGTTTAAAACATAATCAGGAGCATATATAATCCCCTTCTTCATTACTTCAACCCCATGTTTTAATTCATCTTGTAATTGATTGTTAGCAGCTCCTGCAATAATAGAACACTTTAATCTGTTCAAAGTTTCATCATTTACAGTAGCACCAAGAGCGCACGGAGCATATATATCCATGTCTAAATCATAAATTTCATCCAGACCTACGATATTAACATTATAGGACTTTGCAATCTTTTTTAATGTTGGTTCGTATGCATCAGTAACAGAAACAATCGCTCCTTCTTTAAGTAAAGATTGAACTAAATATTCTCCAACATGACCAACACCTTGAACAGCAACCTTCTTACCTTCTAAAGAGTCCGTACCAAATTGTTCTTTAGCACAAGCTTTCATCCCCATATAAACTCCTTGAGCTGTTACAGGAGAAGGGTCTCCACTTTTTCCAGGTAAACCTACAACATGATTAGTTTCCATATTGACGTATGTCATATCCGTGGTGCTTATCCCTACATCTTCTGCAGTAATATATTTTCCGCCTAGACTGTTAACAAACTTTCCAAAACGACGCATTAGCGCTTCAGACTTCATCGAATGAGAATCCCCAATTATAACTGCTTTTCCACCACCAAGGTTTAATCCACTTATGGCGTTCTTGTAAGTCATCCCTCTCGATAACCTAAGAACATCATTTAGGGCTTCCATCTCGTTGTTATACATCCACATTCTTGTACCACCTAGGGCAGGTCCAAGTACAGTGTTATGGACAGCTATGATAGCTTTTAGTCCAGTCGAATTATCGTTACAGAACAAAATCTGTTCGTGACTCATTTTACTCATTTGAGCAATAACAGGATTTTGTACTAAATCCGTATCCTGAATTTCTTTTACTTCAAACATATTAACAAACGTAGTTATAAATGTTATTTCAAGTCTATTGATTACTTTTGCACCGTTATGCATTTATAGACGTTGCAAAAATAGAAAATAATCGAATGAAGTCACTCAGCTATCTTAATAAATATTTCATAAAGTATAAATGGCATATGCTTTTGGGAATTATTTTCATGATCATTTCAAATTATTTTGGAGTCCAAATGCCTATATTCGTTAAAACTACGATTGATTCTTTATTCGAAGTTTCCTCACCAAAAAACTTTTCAGATGTACTTTCCATGATGCTAAAGATTGGTGGTATTTACATGCTTCTTGCTTTTTTTAAAGGATTATTTTTATTTCTTCTTCGACAAAGCATAATTATAATGTCTCGTTTAATTGAATTTGATTTAAAAAATGAAATTTACAATCAATACCAAAAATTAGATTACTCTTTTTTTAAAAAGAACAGTACAGGTGACTTAATGAACCGAATATCAGAAGATGTAACGCAAGTGAGAATGTATCTTGGTCCGGGAGTAATGTACACCATTAACCTTGTTATACTTTTTACATTAATCATCACCCAAATGATTCAGATTAATGGTACCCTTACTATTTTCGTTTTACTTCCACTTCCTTTAATGTCATTTCTTATCTATAAAGTTTCAAGCAGAATGAACAAGGCAAGTCATTCTGTTCAAGAAGAACAATCAAGAATATCCACTTTAATACAAGAAACATTTTCAGGTATAAGAGTTGTAAAAGCTTATAGTCGAGAAAAAGAAATTAAACAAAAATTTAACGTATCAACTGAAGAATATAAAAAGAGGAAAATGAAGTTAGTTTTAATAAACGCTTTATTTATGCCTACGATAACCTTTCTAATTGGTCTGAGCACATTATTATGTATTTATATTGGAGGTTTGATGACTTATAAAAATGAGTTAACTCTTGGAGAAATCGTCGCTTTTATTTTCTTCGTAAACAATTTAACGTGGCCATTTGCCAGTGTGGGTTGGGTAACATCTATCATTCAAAGAGCAGCTGCTTCACAAGAAAGAATAAACGATTTTATGCGGGAAGTACCTTCAGTAACTAATACTAATGAAACTCCTTTTTCTTTTCAGGGAGAAATTGAATTTAAGAACGTATCCTATACCTATCCAAATTCTGGTATTACAGCTGTTAAAAATCTAAGTTTTAAAATTAATAAAAATGAATCTTTTGCAATTGTAGGAAATACGGGAAGTGGAAAATCAACTGTTTTAAATTTATTAATGAGACAATTTGACCCATCACAAGGTGAAATTTTCATTGATGGCCAAAACATAAAAGACATTAACATACATGACTTTAGAAAACAAACTGGTGTTATCCCACAAGATATCTTTTTATTCTCTGATTCAATAGGGAACAACATTAAGTTTGGTTCTAATGCTCAAAATATATCCGAAAAAGAACTTATTGAAATTACTAAAAAGGCACATGTTTATCATAACATTGAAGCATTTCCTGATAAATTCGACACCTTGCTTGGAGAAAGGGGAGTGAACTTAAGTGGTGGTCAAAAACAAAGGGTAAGTATTGCTAGAGCATTAATTAGAAAGCCGTCATTATTGATAATGGACGACTGTTTATCAGCTGTGGATACAGAAACTGAAGAAATAATACTAAAAAACTTGAAAAATGATCAAAATGTTCATACTTCCGTTATTGTTTCTCACCGCATCTCTTCTTTGAGAAATGCAGATAAAGTAATTGTTTTAGAAGATGGAACTAATTTTGAAGCTGGAACGCACGAGGAACTTCTTGAAAAGAAAGGTATCTATTATGAAATGTATCAAAAACAATTAGCAGAGAAAGAAGAGAAAACTAAATAATCAAAAACTCATAAATTGAAAAGGTTGAGTAGAATAACTCAACTTTTTTTTGTTCTTAAAAAGCAGTAAAATTCATTATTTTATTATCTAAAATCATTAAATTTGTTGAAAAATTATTTATAAACTTAAATTAAACAACTAATGAAAAATCTATTTTACACCTTTATTATTCTTTTTTCTAGCTTCAGTTTTGCTCAAGATGAAAATGAAACAAAATACAATCAATACATTCAGGAAGCTTTTGATTTACTTCTAGCGAAAGACTACAGACTAGCATCAAATAAATTTAAAGCAGCCTTTGATCAAATTGATGGTAAAGCATATCCTAACGATCGTTACAACGCAGCTTGTGCTTACGCTTTAGCAAACAGTCCTGACACTGCTTTTTTCCATTTATTTCGACTTGCTGAAAGCGAGAACGTGAAGTATAAAGATTATCGACATATAACAACTGATGAAGATTTAAACAGTTTATATTTAGACGAAAGATGGAGTCAATTAATGAGTATTGTTATTGCAAACAAAGATGAATATGAAAAAGATTTTGATAAACCTGTAGTTGCAATGCTTGAGTCTATCCATGAGGAAGATCAAAAATACAGACATCAAATCAATGAAATTGAAGAAAAATTTGGACGAGAATCTGAAGAGATGGAAAGTCATTGGAGATTAATTAATGAAAAAGATTCCATCAACCTTATAAAGGTGAAAAAAATACTAGATGAAAAAGGATGGCTAGGTCCAAACATTATTGGCTATGAAGGTAACAGCACTTTATTTTTAGTGATACAACATTCTGATTTAGAAACACAATTACAATACCTACCAATGATGAGGGAAGCTGTTGAATTAGGAAACGCCAACCCTGGAAGTTTAGCCTTATTGGAAGATCGAGTTGCATTAAGACAAGGGAAACCACAAATTTACGGAAGTCAAATTGGAAGAGACATGGAGACTGGAGAATATTATGTATCTCCTATTATTGACCCAGAACAAGTTGATGAAAGAAGAGCAAAAGTTGGACTTGGACCATTAGCTGATTATGCTTCTCATTGGGACATCGTTTGGAGTGTAGAAGAACACATAAAAAGATCTTTAGAATTGAATAAAGAAAAGGAAACTAAATAATTAAAAAAGCTTATAAGTTGAAGAGGTTGAGTTTAATAACTCAACCTTTTTTTTGTGCTTACTATACCTAAAATTCTGGAATTCTTACTTATTTCATTTTAAAAACTTAAACATAAATAGAACTGATTTAAAAATAATTCTTATCTTAATATTATAATGTAATCCAAACACATTAAAAGATCTATTATTTATTAAAAACCTAAATCAAGTTGCACTTTAGTGAAACTTGTTGTAATTTTGTAAAAAGTGAACAACAAAAAAGTACGATCCATCATTATCTACAAAGTATATTTTGAAGACTTCTTTATTAAACAACGAAAAAAAGTTAAAGAAAAAATTATTTGGACTTTTGAATTAATTGAAGAAATTCCAAAAGTCCCTGAAACCTATTTAAAACACATTGAAGGTACAGATGGTTTATATGAAATAAGAGTTAAACATAGCAGAAACATTTATAGAATATTTTGCTTTTTTGATAAAGGAAAATTAATTGTCTTAATGAATGGTTTTGAAAAGAAAACTCAAAAAACGCCAAAGAAAGAAATAGAAAAAGCACTAAATATTAAAAATGAATATGAACAAGAAAACAAATAGTATTTCTTTAGATCAATTTAAGGAGAAACATTACGGAAAACCTGGTAATAAGAAACGAGACCAACTTGATAATGGATATGAGAACTTTAAAATTGGAGGTTTAATTGTCGAAGCGAGAAAAGAAAGAGGGCTAACTCAAGAACAATTAGCTCAAAAAATAGGAACTACAAAATCATACATCTCTAAAATTGAAAACAACATTAAAGAAGTTCGACTATCAACTTTAAAAAAAATAATAGAATTAGGATTAGATGGGAATTTAGAACTTTCTATAAGACTATAATGTATAAATAAAATCTATGAGAACAATCTATTTCATATTACTCACTCTACTTTTTAGAAATTTTTCTCACTCACAATTTTTAACAAAATATGGTGATATAGGTGTTAGTTTTCAAAACAAATCATTACTTTCTAAAAATGAATTTTTCAAAAAACACACGAATTATTCTTTTGGATTGTGTTACAACTCTATTTTAACAGATATACATAGCTTTCCATTATCACTATCTATCACAAAAAACAATGTAGTTTTAAATGATACTGATGAAAAATTAAAAAATAGTAAAATAGATTTAGAAATTGGATTCAGAAGGTATATTGGATTTTTACGATTAATAAATTATATGTCAAAATATAGATTTAGAACGTATTTTGAAATTGGTATACAAAATAGTTTTATTGGCAGTAAAACAAAAAATAATTATGAAGAAACAAATCTAATACCTAACCCAAGAAATTATTATTTAACACCCAAAATAGCATTAGGATTTGAAATTAGAAAAACAAAACAAATACTATATTTAAACATTGAATACTACCATGATTTAATAAAGACTTATAAAAATAGCTCAAATCAATACATTGGGTTTAAAATCATAATACCATTCATTCCCCACTTTCTAATCCACCAATTTCATTTGTTTCAATAAAAAAGAAGCATTCATGTTTTGACATATTCCTTTATTGATTTTATAATCGAAGCTTAATTTATCGCCATCAATAATCGAATCAAAGTACATGTTCTTAAATGCTTTGTCAGAATCTTCTAATACACATAAGGATAAATCATGCGTTGCAATGATTCCTTTTGTTTTTAATCGTTTTAATTTTTGAAGAAAAAGGGCAGAGCCAATTTCCTTATCCTTGCTATTGGTTCCTTTCAAGATTTCATCTAAAATGATAAATACCTTCTCCCCTTTTTCAATCTCATCTACAATAAATCGTAAACGCATCAATTCTGCATGAAAGTAAGAGCTTTCGACTGTCAAATCATCACTTGTTCGCATACTCGTGAAAAGTTTCACTTTTGGAAGTTTACATGAAGTAGCTAAAATTGGTAATCCAGCATTTGCACAAATAATCGCTAAACCTAAACTACGTAAATAGGTGCTTTTTCCAGCCATATTAGGCCCTGTAAGTACAATAAACTGCTCCTGATCCACGATTTCAACTTCATTTGTAACACATTTCTCTTTGGAAACAAATGGGTGACCTAAATCTTTTATTTCATAAGAATCATTTTCAGAAAGCATTGCATAAACCGTATTTGGGTTATTAAATCGATATATTGCACCTGAAATCCAAAATTCAATTTTAGCAATTTGATTCTCCCATTTTGTTAAGTGTTCCCTGTTTTTATCCAACCATTTTTTACTTTGAACTTGTAACTGTAAATCCCAAGCTAAGAAAAAATTTAAAACAACTCCTACTAATAAGTTAATTCTAAAATCAAAACGTTTCATAATGATATCTAAAGCTTTCACTTCTGTCAAAACACTCGATTCATGATTTAATAATCCTTCTTGTTGAGACTTTAAAATTGCATCTTTTGTATCTAATTTCTCGTATAAATTTAATTGCTTTAAAATGGTCTTCACCCTTCCACTTTGATCAGTCAATTGTTGCGCTATACTATTTGTTTTTTTCAATTGTTGACTAATCATAGACAACACAACAGCAATAATCACTACAAACGTTCCACCTCCAATAATATCAAAAGCATATAAAAATGTACTAGAAAAACCGATTAATGGTAATAAAAAACGTAAAACATGTGTAATCGAAGTTACATCAACAGTGAAATTAGAAAGCAAAGACAAGGACAAAATTTTATTATGTTCTGCCTTTCTTACCATTCCTTCAGCCATAAATTCTTGTCCCCAAGCAATATTATTTGTTAACGCTTCGATACATTGAGCGTTCAAACTTGGATTGGCTGTCCCTTCTGATAAGGCATTAGCTAAATATTTCTTACCATTCGAAGAAACAGTTCTGTTCAACAATTGAAAAACACTTTTATTACCAAAAATATCCATATCGTTGGCATAAGCATGTTTCGGATTTTTAAATTCAACTCCATCTTCCATAGAAGACCAATCTCCTTCTAAAACCTTCAATTCATTCTGATTAATTGAAATCAAAGCTTCAAGCAGGTCTTTTTCTGTTTTTTTGTTTACCGATAAATTTACAGAGAACAAAAACGCAACAACCCCTATTATAAAAGCGGGAATTAAAACAGTTTGCCCCCAAAAGACATAGAAAGAAATAAATATTGTAATAAAAAGTATTAACCTTAAAAAGCTTAAGATACGGTGTTCTTTTTTTACTTTTTGATAAGATGTATTTAGAACTGATAAGCGTTCTTGATAATATTGTTTAGCGTTCACGTTTTTCTTCCAAAGCTAATAAAAATTAAATCCAATCTCACTGATAAACTCAGTTCGATTAATATTTTATTCACTTAGTGGTAGCTTCATGGTATCAGGTAGCTTATAATGAGTCAAGTATGAATTAAAAGTGAGAAAAAATGAATTATTCTGATAAACTTTAATGAAATTGATATTTCGCTGATTGAAATTTGCATTAGTCGAACTAAGTTTAACATCAAAAGAATAATCGAAATGAGATTGATAATAGTTATTAGATAGATCGATATTTATTTAACCAGAGTTATATAGAATTTAACAATGATTTTATACCTTTAAACTATGGGAAATGAGATTAACAGATTATCGCTTGCACAACTAGGAAATCTAGAGTTTTTAGCAAAACAAGTGGTAGAAGGTTTTATCACTGGTCTTCACAAAAGTCCATTCCATGGTTTTTCAGTAGAGTTTTCTGAACATCGTCTTTACAATATTGGTGAATCTACAAAACATATTGACTGGAAACTTTACGCAAGAAGTGGAAAATATTTCACAAAAAAATACGAAGAAGAGACCAACTTAAGGTGTCAAATGGTTATTGATACTTCTAGTTCAATGTACTTTCCGAAAGGTAAAGAGTTAAACAAACTTGATTTCTCGATTTACTCAGCAGCATCTTTGATTGAATTACTAAAGAAACAAAGGGATGCAGTTGGACTATCTCTTTTTTCAGATAATGTAGAATTACACACTGAAGCTAAATCATCTGTTCCTCACCATAGATACCTATACAGTGAGTTAGAAAAAAAGATGCAAACTTATGATCAAAAGAAAAGTAGTACTACAGATATTATAAAGTCGTTGCACGCAATCGCAGAAATGACTCACAAAAGGAGCCTAGTTGTGATTTTCTCAGATTTATTAGATGATCCAAACAATTCAAACGGCTTTTTTCAAGCCTTACAACATTTAAAACATAACAAGCACGAGGTTGTTATTTTTCATGTCGTTCACAAATCACTTGAAGTTGATTTTGAATTAGAAAACAGACCATACACTTTAGTAGATATGGAAACTGGAGAAAAAATGAAACTTAATCCTAATGAAATAAAAGAACAGTATACTAAAACTATTAAAAATTACTTTGAGGAACTAAAACTTAAATGCGCAGACAATAAAATTGATTTCATGCCTGCCTATATTGAAGATGGATACGAACAAGTATTGTTGCAATACTTAATCAAAAGAGGTAAAATGCTCAGATAAAACCTATTCTATCCTTAAAAAACAATATTACATTCTATTAGGCACATTAATTCCTAATAAGCACATTGCATTTGAAACTACTTTAGCAACATTCTTACTTAAAACTAAACGCATATTTTTCACTCCTTTGTCCTCTTCGATCAATACAGGAACGCTTTGGTAGAATTGATTAAATAATTTTACCAGTTCATACGTATAATTAGCTATTAAAGCAGGTGACATTTCTTTCGCTGCTTCTTCGATTATCAACGGAAATTGAACTAACTGTTTAATAATTTCTTTTTCAACCAACTCTAAACTAGACGTTTCAACAACTTCTAAATCCCCTCCTCTATTGAGTAAAGATTGTATTCTAGCATGAGCATACTGAATAAAAGGGCCTGTATTTCCGTTTAACTCTATTGACTCTAAAGGGTTAAACATCATTCTCTTTTTCGGATCAACTTTTAGCAAGTAATATTTCAAGCCTCCCATTCCGATTAAACTATATAAGTCAACCTTATCTTGTTCGGTCATTCCTTCTAAATAACCTCTTTCTTGGGTCATTTCTTTAGCGCTCCCAACAACGTCAGCCATTAACTCATCCGCGTCAACCACTGTTCCCTCACGAGATTTCATTTTACCTGAAGGTAAATCTACCATTCCGTATGATAGGTGGTGACAATTTTCTGCCCAATCATATCCAAGTTTCTTTAAAATAAGAAATAGAACTTTAAAATGATAGTCTTGTTCGTTTCCAACCGTATAAACCATTCCATTTAAATCTGGAAAATCATTATAACGATCTACAGCCGTACCAACATCTTGCGTCATATAAACCGTAGTTCCATCAGAACGCAACAATAACTTTTCATCTAACCCATCACTGGTTAAATCAATCCAAACAGATCCGTCCTCTTTTTTAAAGAAAACACCTTTTTTTAGACCATCTAAAACAATATCTTTCCCTAAAACAAAAGTATCTGACTCGTAATACAACTTATCAAAATTAACCCCCATATTATCATAGGTAGTCTTAAAACCATCGTAAACCCAACTGTTCATAGTTGACCATAACAAATAAGTTTGAGGGTCTCTAGCTTCCCATTTCACTAACATATCTTTTGCTTCACGCAATAAGCTAGTTTCATTTTTAGCTAAATCTTTAATTTTTTCATCTATACCCTTAATTGCTTTTTCTTCTTTTCCTTCTTTAGAGGCAGTAAGACGTTTATATTCAGCAACAACATTCTCAGAAAAACCGTCAAAATCAGAATTCTCCCATGAAGCTATTATTACTTTTGCTTCTCTATTAAACTGTTTATCAAACTCAACATAATACTTACCAACAAGCTTATCTCCTTTTAAACCTGTGTTTTCTGGAGTCTCTCGCTCTCCCTTATCGTTTAGAGGAGAAAATTTCTCCCAGGCCAACATACTTTTACAAATATGAATCCCTCTATCGTTTATGATTTGAGATTTAATTACTTTATGCCCGTTAGCTTTCAAAATTTCAGCAACAGAATAACCTAGAAAATTATTCCTAAGGTGACCTAAATGAAGAGGTTTGTTTGTATTCGGTGAAGAATATTCCACCATAATTGTTGGTTTTGAATTCTCTAAAGAATATCCAAACTTTTCTTCTTGATCAATTCTTTTTAATTCACTTAACCAATAGTCAGATTTTACAATTAAATTTAAAAAACCACTAACAACATTAAAACGTTCAACAAAAGATAATTTTTCAAGTAAAAACTCTCCAATCTTATTCCCTGCTTCAACAGGAGAACATTTCAACGCTTTTACAAATGGAAAAATAACAAGTGTTAAATCTCCTTCTACATCTTTCCTTGTTTTTTGGAACTGAATAATTGAAGGTTCAATTTCTGTCCCCAACAAAGTTGTTGCATTATCAAGTAAGAGTTGTTGTATTTGATTTTCCATTTTTATCTACTAAAAGCGATTGTTATTTTTTTAATGTATTGATTACTTTTTCAACTAAACCAGCTGTTACTTCAGCCATTTTGTTAGTTTTTTCATCTAAGCATGGGTTAACTTCTACAAACTCAATACAAGATGTTTTTTGATGAGCAGCAAAGTAGGTCAATATTTCTTCTGCTTGTTGAGGATTTAAACCATTATCAACTGGAGTTCCAGTTCCGTGTGAAGTATCTTTTGGGTCCATTGAATCCACATCAAATGAAACGTAAATTATATCACACAATTCTAGTTTCTTATCTATTTCAGAAAGAACTATTTCTACTCCTTTCTCATTAACCTCTTGAACTTGATAGTTTTTAATATTTAAACGATCCATTAAAGCATCTTCTTGTGCTTCGGTATCTCTTACCCCAATAAAGATTAAATCTTCAGGTAATAGTTTAGGCGCCCCCCCCAAGTTCTTCAAATTATTCCAAATGGATATTGTATCCTTAGGAACATCATTTGATTTACGAGGAATATTATCTTCATTAATAGCCGTAGCTAAAGGCATTCCGTGAACATTTCCAGAAGGCGTTGTGTAAGGTGTGTGTAAATCCGCATGAGCATCAATCCAAACCACACCTAATCTTTTGTCAGGATAAGCTGTCTTAATACCTGCTATTGTTCCTCCTGCAGAGCCATGATCTCCAGCAATAACAAGTGGAAACTGATCCTTTTCTAAAATAGAACTTACCTTTTCATTTAATGAATTAAACACAACTTCAAGTCCATCAATGCGTTTAGCAAATTGATGAACAGTTGGTTTATCCAAAAGGTGATTCATTTCTTTCACTTCTTCAAGAGGGAAGTCACCAAAAAAAGTCTTATTGTTATTTCTAGCAGCTGTCATTACAGCACCTGGACCTAAAGATGCTCCTCTAGTACCCGCTGTAATTTCAGATTTATTTATTAAAAAAACGATGTCTTTTTTCATAAGAATATAGATAATGTCCAAAATTAGTAATTTAAACAATATAGTTTATTTGATTCAAGTATTTGTTTGAATCATTTCTTAAAGATTTAAATAAAAAATAAATGCATAATCTATAAATTTCACCTTAGAAGCCTAACCTTAATTTGATTAGGGAAAGAAATGATGATATACAGATTCTTTACTATTTTATTATTAGATTTACGTAAACAAAACAAGGTTGGAAGAAAAAATAAAACATATCCTTTTTTTAAGTTCTTGGTATCCAACAAAAAGAAAACCATTCTTAGGTAATTTTATTCAACGTCAAGCAAAGCTTTTTTCATCAAAGTACAAAGTGACTGTTTTACATTTAACTAGTGACAATAATTTAAAATCCTTAGAAACAGTTATATCTGAAGAAGGAAACTTAAAGGAAATTATTATTTACCATCCAAAAGGAAGAAACATTTTCTCTAAATATTTCTTTTTAAAAAAAGCTTTCAAGGAAGGTTTAAAAAATATTGAAGCAGTTGATTTTATTCAAGGAAATGTTTTATTCCCAAAAGGTCTTCAATTTTCTTGGGCTAAAAATTACTTTAAATGCCCTTTAATTTTAATGGAACATAGTTCTGCTTTTCATTTATCAAAAGGCCAAAAATTAAGCTTTAAGGATAGTTTTACATTAAGTAGGGTTTACCCGAAAGTTGATGGTATCATCGCTGTTTCTGAAATTTTAAAAAATGAACTTCAACCTTTTTTTGTTCAAAAACCAATTTTCACTTTACCTAATCATATTGATTCTGTCAAATTTAAACTTAACAAAAAGAAAAAAGACAAAGAAACAATTGAATTCCTTCATGTATCCACCTTAGATGAAAGGTTTAAGAATCCAAAAGGAATGATAGATGCTTGTGATATTTTAATTAAGAATGGGGTAAACAACTTTCACTTCACGATTATTTGCGATGAAGATTACCAGAACTGGGAGTTATACTCAAAAAAATTAAACCTTTCCGATCACATAACTTTTAAAGGTCCTTTTAACTGGAGTGAAGTAGCTTCTTTTTATCAGAAGTCGGATTGTTTCATCCTTTTTTCTACTTATGAAACTTTTTCCATAGTTCTTGCGGAAGCATGGTCTAGTGGAATACCAACAATAACAACACCTGTTGGAATTGCTAGTAACTTAAACAATGAACTTGGAATATCTGTTGAAAAAAATAATACGAATGAATTAGCGACCGCGATGGAAGCATTTATTTCAGGAAAGAAAACTTTTGATGCGGAAAAAATTAAGTTGTATGCGGAACGTTTTTCAGAAAAAGAAGTTATTTCACATTACGACTCTATTTTACAATCACTTACAAAATGAATAAACAAGAAGTACATATAGAAGCAATAAATTTTGTACAACAAAAAATTGATGCTTTGACGAAAATCTATAAAGAAGCTCTAAACGCTGCCGCAGCCGATGATGCTAAAAGTTCTTCGGGAGACAAACATGAAACTGCTGTATCCATGGCTCAATTGGAACAAGAAAAAATAACCAAACAAATAAATACTTTACTAGAACAAAAAAGAGAATTAGAAAAAATAAACACTTCTATTCCACATAAAATTATTCAAAAAGGAAGTTTAATAGAAACAAATAATGGATGGTTTTATTTATCAATCGGAATTGGTCTTATTAAACATTCTAATTTTCCGTTTTTTTGTTTAAGTCCACAAGCACCTCTAGGACAATTATTATTAGGAAAAAAAACAAAAGATACGATTAGTTTTAATGGTAAAACAACAGCAATTAAAAACATTTTCTAGATGAATTGGTTTAAGAAATTTATTGGAAAGGAGGATATTAAAACAAGTTCAACAAGCTCCAAAAAATCTACACTAAAAAGTATTAATTATCCACCAAAAATAATTTTAGCTTGGACAAAAGCAATAGAAGGGAATAAGGAAATATCTAATTGGCTAAACAATAATGGATACAAAGAATTGGTTTTTGCTTCCGCAGCTATACATTTAAAGCAAGACGCAAGAGATTGGCTGATGCAAAATGGATATGCACACTTAATGGCCATGATAAATGCAGCAGAAGGAGATGAAAACGCCCAAAAATGGTTAATTAAATACAAGTTCAACTTACTATTTCATATTGCAATGGTATCTGAACATGAAAACGATAGCATGATTTGGTTAAGGAAAAATGCTACAGCTGATTTATTTATTTTAGCGAAAACCATTCGACAAATAAAGGATAAGATTGAAGAAAACCACAACGATATTCATTCCTTTGGAAAGGATTTATAAACCTCATTTCGACTATTCTTTTGCAGTCAGGTTAGGTCAAATACATTTTTATGGAGATAACTATAATAATCATGACTTTGTAAAAATGTTTTTTCACCTTTCTTTTGGCTTGACCCAAAAGAAACACCACGCAGTAGCAGCGAAGCTAAAAGGTCAAGGCTGAACCAATAAAACTTGAAAACTACGAAATACTCCGTAGCTTCATCCAAACTATCTTCGATGCTGCTATCGCGGTCACAAACGCTGTTAACAACAACCAATTCTTGGATTGTTGACAGCTGAATTCAAATAGGCATTCAGCTTTGCCTCGTTTTTTCTTGATTTCTACATTTCATTGCTTAGGCCGAGAAGCGCTTCGTTTATTATGTGTCGTTACTATTATATATTATCAGCTTTTTTATATTTATACTATTTGATTTACAGTATTTTGGATTGTAAATTTTAACCAGTTCTAAAATTGTAGTTTTGAAAATTAAAACAGACCTTTAATTTCAAAATTCGAAGCGATAATTCAAATTTTGCATAGAACTAGTCGGTAAATGGAACGGAATTGCCTTCCATATCGGGTAATTTAAAAGAGAAGAAAAAGCGTAGCTTGTTAAAAGATAAAAGCATGTAGTTCAACATTTATCCACGGTTGTGTCAAGTGAAACGGAACATAAAAAGTTCCTGGTAAAATTGAAAAGCTATTTTTAGCTTCACTTCTTCATAGAGGTGGCTACTTTTTTCAGCTCAAGAGAGAGAAAGTAAAGCTTTCGAGTATAAGGAATATAAAAAAACATAATGACAAAGTTATTTTCGAACTGAGGTTATAATCTTTTTTAAAATTAAGAAACTAGATAAAAACAACAAATCCCTTAAGAAAACTCTTAAGGGATTTTATGTATATAACTAATCTAAATGCTCAGTTTATTCTAATACTTAAACAACTCTAACAGAGCTGTCTCAAATCTATTTTTTGGTAAGAAATTTTTCTCTAAATCTCCATCGAAAGGTACCGGCGTATCTATCGAAGCTATTCGTTTCACTGGAGCGTCTAGGTCGTTGAAACAATTCTCATTGATTAAAGCTACCAACTCACCTCCTATACCACCAGTCATACAATCTTCATGTAAAACAATAACCTTTCCTGTTTTTCTAACAGCATCGTAA
>Ga0228614_1000705_pt1 | contig 17438 bp, 13 predicted proteins | sample 15DmetaG_FD_190531 | JGI IMG/M metagenome (GOLD analysis project Ga0228614, IMG submission 190531) | Seawater microbial communities from Monterey Bay, California, United States - 15D | ecosystem: Environmental > Aquatic > Marine > Coastal | place: USA: California | collected 2016-10-13
ACCTTTTGTATCTTTTGGGTCAAGCCAAAAGATAGGTGAAAAAACATTTTTAAAAAGTCATGATTATTATGGTTATCCCCATAAAAATGTATCTGACCCCTTATACTTGCATTCCTTTCTGGATATCCTCCCAAATATCTTCAATATGCTCTAAACCTATTGATAACCTTATCAGTCCATCAGAGATACCAACTTCTTGGCGTTGTTCTGGTGTTAATTTAGAATGTGTTGTGGATGCTGGATGTGTAGCAATACTTCGCGTATCTCCTAAATTTGCGGTTAAAGAAAATAATTTAAGATTATTTAAAAAACGACGACCAGATTCTAAACCTCCCTCAACTTCAAAAGTAACAATCCCACCGCCATACCTCATCTGTTTAACTGCAATATCATACTGTGGGTGAGAAGCTAAAAATGGATATTTCACCCACTTTACTCCCTTAAGCTTTGACAATCTTTCTGCAATTTCTAAAGCGTTTTGAGAATGTTTTTCCATTCTTAAAGGCAACAATTCTAAAGATTTGGAAAGCACCCATGCATTAAAAGGACTCAAAGCTGGACCTGTATGTCGAGCAAAACCTTCTATTTTTTTTATGATTTCACTACTAGATAAGATAATCCCTCCTAAGGTTCTTCCTTGTCCATCAATATACTTTGTCGCTGAGTGTATCACGATATCTGCTCCAAACTTTATCGGTTGCTGAATAATTGGAGTAGCAAAACAATTATCAACGATAAAAAGAATGTTGTTTGACTTACACAACTGAGCCAAACGTTCCATATCTATTATATCTAAACCTGGATTAGAAGGTGTCTCAATATATAATACTTTTGTGTTCTCTTGAATTGACTCCTCGTATTTTTCATATTGATCAAAATCAACATAAGTAGATGAAATTTGCCATTTAGGCAAAATTTCGGTAAGTAATTTATGAGTTGAACCAAAAACAGAACGACAAGATACGATATGGTCTCCAGCACTTAACAAAGCTCCAAAAGTACTAAATACAGCTGCCATACCTGAAGCAGTTGCCCAACCAGCTTCCGCCCCTTCCAGTGCACACATCTTATCCAATAATTCACTTACATTTGGATTAGAGTACCTAGAATAAATATTACCTTCTTTTTCTTCTGCAAATAAAGCGCGCATTTCTTCTGCATCATCAAAAGCATAACTACTTGTTAAGTATAATGGCACAGAATGTTCTTTATACTGTGACCTTTCTGTTTGTAACCTTATCGCTTGAGTTTCTGGACGCATTTTATATTAGATTAATTTTATTTCAAATACAACTTTAATTTCTTCTTTTAACGAAGAAGACACTGAACAATACTTATCTATCGTTAAAGTTATTGCCCTTTCTAATTTTTCTTTATTGACTTCTTTATTGACCGAAAAAATCATTTTTATTTCTTCATAAATAGCAGGTACTTCATCGCGTCTCTTTGTTTCTATCTCTATTGAAAAATGTGTCGGTTCTATTCTTTGTTTTCTCAAAATCAATAAAATATCAATGGAAGCACAACCAGCTAAAGAACTTGCAAGTAGTTGCATCGGTCTCAAACCTTTATTTTTACCTCCAATTTCAGGACTTGCATCAATGATACAAGTTGCACCGTCTTCATTTTTCACTTCAAAAACAAATGGCTCTTCTAATAAATTCAATTTTAAACTCATCTTTTTCTTTTTTTTAAAGCTAATGATTTTACATTAATCAAGGAAAAACTTCATATTCCTTTTGGTAATATTAAAACCCCATAAGTTCGCTTTTCTTAGTTTCACAAAAAAACTATAACTCTGTTTTGAAATTATCAGGCAAAACCGCAAAAAATAAATCATCCGAGTTATTAAAATCTACTTTTTTCAAATCACTAAATTTTACCCAGCCTGTTTGGTAGCGATAATCCTTGCTTTGAAACAATTCATCTACTTGAAAGAAAGGAATACTAGAAAGTGCTTCTTGATTCGATGCACCTAAATATATTTTCAAATAAAAATCATCTGTATAAGCAGGAACATTTGTCTTTTCTGCTTTACGGTATTCATATTTATAATCGTATTGAATTGCCGAAATATCCGATAAAACAGCACTTGCAGTTGGAAAACTTCCTGCTCCTTTACCAAAGAACAATTGTCTATCTGAAAAAGAAGCTTCTACCACCACTGCGTTAAACTCATTATCTACTTGAAAAGCAACATGATTAGACTTTATTAAATGAGGCGCAACAAAACCTATTATCTTGTCCCCTATTTTTTCAGATCTTGAAAATAACTTAATTCGATAACCTTTTTCAGAAGCGTAAGCAACATCTTGAGGTTTCACTTGACGAATTCCGTAATTAAACAATTTATCTGGATGAACTGTTGTTCCGAAAGCATGCTTGATCAATAATGCTAGCTTAAATTTAGAATCAAAACCATCCACATCTAAAGTTGGGTCTAGTTCTGCAAACCCTAACTCTTGAGCTTTTGAAAGTGCTTCTTCATAAGAAATTCCGTAATTAGCTTGAGTTAAGATATAATTAGTTGTTCCATTAACAATTCCTTGAACTGATGATAAAGAATCATTGTTGTAATATTCCTCTAAATTTCTGATAATAGGAATAGATCCACCTACAGAAGCTTCATAAAGAAAAGATACATTGTTATCTTTAGCTAACTGAATGAGTTCTTCTAAATGTTCCGCTATCAATTTCTTATTTGCAGAAACTACATGCTTCCCTTTTGAAAGTGCTTCACGAACAATTGCTAATGCTTCTGTACTATCGTTGATTAACTCTACAACTAAATTAATTTCGCTATCTTCTAATACTTCAGCGGCTTCATAACCAATTATTTCTTGTGCTTTCGCTCTTGGTTTATTTTTATCTTTTACAATAATTCGTTTTATTTTGGCATCCAATAAATTCGATTGATTCAATACTTCATAAAGTCCTGTACCTACGCAGCCGAAGCCAAATAATCCTATAGTTAATTCTTTTCTCATTTTATTCCTTGTTTACTTTTGTTTAAATACTGTTATTTTGTTTTTATTAAAATCATTATTAATAAAGTCTTCTAAAATTTCTATCAACTGTTCATTTTCCACTAGAAAACCATCGTGACCAAAATCTGAAGAAATACTTTTAAAGAAAGCACCTTGGATATACTCTTTAAGAAATTGTTGTTCTGAAATAGGAAATAATAAATCGGAATCAATACCTATCACCAAAGTTTTAGCTTTCACATAAGACAATGCTTTTATCACCCCTCCTCTATTTCTTCCTACATTATGCGCATCCATCGCTTCAGTCAACCTCAAGTATGCGTATGCATTGAACCTCTTTGCTAATTTCTGCCCTTGATAACGCTGGTAAGAACTTGCTTTAAAATCGTTTATTTTAGCTGAATCTTCTTCCTTTTGTGTTTTTCCATAACCAGAATAAGAGCGATAACTTATCATAGCAATACTTCTAGCCACTCCTAATCCTTTCTGTGCATCGTCTAAATATCCACAACCAAAAGTCGAATCGTTTTTTATTGCCATTCTTTGAGATTCATTGAAAGCGATACCAAATGGAGAATGTTGGGCATTGGTAGCGATTAAGATTAGCTGTTTAACATTTTCTTTCAGCTTTATCGACCACTCAAGAGCTTGTTGACCTCCCAAAGATGCACCTATTAAAATGTCTATTTTTTCAATCCCTAATTCCTTTCTTAAAACTTCATGTGCATTTGCCATATCTCTTGGAGTAACCAATGGAAATTTCTCATTAAGAATTCCACCTTCGCTCTTTTCACTTATTGGTCCTGAAGAACCATAAGAAGAGCCGATAACATTTGCACAAATGATAAAATAATCATTAGGATTAAAGAGTTTCCCCTCTCCAAAAAGACCATTCCACCAATCAAAAACATCACTATTCCCAGTTAATGCGTGACAAACCCAAACCACTTTAGATTTATTTTTTTGATAGGTGCCATAAGTATGGTAACCAATTTGTAGCTCATTTATAGAGTCCCCTAATTCCGTAATTAAAGTATGATTAGACTTAAATAACTTAAAGTTATTATAAAAACTTTCCGAAGAAATGTAATTTGAAAACATGAAATAAAAATTTTAAAGTGAAAAACAATCGAAGAATTATGCAAAAGATATTTGCAAGCAACACATTCGTGATTCACGATAAAAAGAAAGATTTTGAATTGGTGTAGGTGAAATTGTAGTACGCTCTTTTTCCATAACTTTAATTTTATATTCTCCCAATATTAGGATCTGGAATTGGCACCGGTTTTCCAATTTCGAATAACGAAACTTCAAGTTGGTTGCCAGAGGATCTTAGAGCCAGTCTCTCCCCTCTTCTTTATAAATAAATTCTAACTATTTCTAGTTTAGCTGTACAAATATTTTAAAATTAAAATGGATATTCCAAACTTTTTAAATTAAAAATCTAATTCTTTGATTTCTTGTTGTAGGTTTTCACACATTTCTAATAGAAGTTCTAATTCAAAAGTAACATCAGAAACTGAGTTTGATTGAGCAAGTGTTTTTTCCATCTCAATAATCAACTTTTTACCTTTATCTAAGCCTAAAACACCTATCGTAGATTTTAATTTATGAATAGATTTTTTTAGTTCTAATGCATTTCCCTCTTTACTGAAATTTGAAATCTTGAGTGTCATTTTAGGGAGTTGAACAGCTACTAAATCAACCATTTCCTTCTTAAATTCTTCATCTCCTCCGGTAACCTTATCCAAGTATTCAAAATTAATTAACTTATCTTTTTGTTTTGAACTAATCTCCTTTACCTCCTCCATTTTTTCTACCTGATAATCTTTGTTAACTAGGAACTTATATAATGTATTCAGTAAAACTTCTTGATTAATTGGTTTTGTTAACAAACATTTCATTCCAACACTCAGGCATTTCTCTTGATCTTCTTTACTGGTATAAGCTGTTAAAGCTAAAATTGGCAATTCCTTTTTCCTTAAAATTCGTTCAGCAGATGTAAGGCCATCCATAACTGGCATCTGAAGGTCCATTAAAATTAAATCATAATTAGTTTCCAACGCCATTTCTAAGGCCTCTTGACCATCATGAGCAATATCTATAGTTGTTTTCCATTTTTCAAATATCCGTTTGATTAACTTTCTGTTAATATCTATATCTTCTGCTAATAATATTCTAAAACCTTTTAGAAAAGAATATTCTATTTGGTTTGAGGCACTTTCTTCATTCTCATCACTTATATTAATTTGTTTTTTAAAGTTTAGTGAAAAAGAAAAATTACTACCTACATCTAATTGACTATAAACCTTTAATTCGCCTTTTTGGAGTTCAACTAATTTTTTAGTGATCGCCAAGCCTAATCCAGATCCGCCGAATATTCTTGTTGTATTATTAGAAGCTTGACTAAAACTCTCAAATATTACATTTAACTTATCGCTTTCAATTCCAATACCACTATCTACAACACTAAAATCGATTGAAACTTCTTCTTCAGAATCCTCTAAAAGAGTTAAATTTAGTTCTACAAATCCTTGTTCAGTAAATTTCACAGCATTACCAACTAAGTTATTTAAGATTTGATTTAAACGATTTGGATCACCAATTAGTTTTGTAGAAATATTATCGTCTATGGAGTAAATTAATTCCACTCCTTTTTCTTGACACTTCAGTACCATTAAGTGAAGTGTGTTTTTTAATGTTTCAACCAAATCGAAAGGGATAGATTCAAAAACCATTTTTTGAGCCTCCATCTTAGAAAAGTCTAAAATATCATTAACGATAACTAATAAATTCTTACCCGAATTATCAATCGCTTGAACCATTTCTTTTTGATCTTCATTTAAATTAGAATCTTGTAATAAGCTTGTAAAACCAATAATTCCATTCAAAGGAGTTCTAATTTCATGACTCATATTTGAGAGAAAATTAGCTTTTGTTTGTAAAAGACTCTCTGCTAATTCTTTTGCTTCAATCAACTCAAATTCAATAACTTTTCTCTCTGTTATATCCTGCATTGTTCCAAGCATATGAGTAGGTATACCATTTTCATCGTATTGAAACTCTCCTAAGACTGAAACCCACCTTTCCTCTCCATCGTTCTGACGAATAATTTTAAAACTTTCATCAAATCGATGCTTAACGTGTAATTTCTTTTGACGAACAACCTCTTTAAAAACATCAAAAACGTATTCACTATACTCAGGGGAAATTAGCTTAATCCAGTTCTTTACATCCTTTTTATAATTCAGTCTATCAATACCAAAAACCTGATCAAAAACAACTGAACTTTTCCACTCTCCTGTGTTTAAATCTATTATATAATTACCGATTTTAGCTACGTGCTGAGCTTCTAACAAAACTTTTGTTTTCTCCATCAAAGCTTTACCAATAATTCTCTTTTCTTCCGACTCAATATAAATAGAAAGTATGTTGGCTATAGAAGCTGCAAAACTCTCTTCTTCTTGTGTCCAATTACGTGCCTCTCCAACATTAGAAATAGTAATCACTCCTACCAACTTATTATCTCTCTTTATCGGCATTAACAACATAGAAGTGATTCCTATGTTATCCAAATGTTCCACCATTAATTTAGAGGTGAAATCCTCTTTAGAAACATCATTAATCACCAAATATTTTTCCTCTTCTAATTTTTTTAAACGATTGAAATAAATTGGATAATCTAATTCTGAAAGTTGTTTGTCATTTTCAAATTTATCTTGACTTAAAGAATACCTAAATTTACTTTTTAGTAATGTTTTTGAATGGTTAAACATCCAAATTCCTAACCATTCGACATTTAATACCTTTGCTGTATTTTTGACAAGCAATTCTTGTTTCTTTTCAAAGGAATATTCTGCCCCTAAACAACTTAATTTGAAAAGAATTTCTTGGTGTAATAATATATCTCCACCTCTCTTTAATTCTTTCTCAATGACACTTTTTTTATTGGAAATATCCTTAATAACACCATCAACCCTAATAGGAATTTCATCTTGATTTTTGATCAAAACTTGTTTAAATTCAATCCATTTTAACTTATTTGATTTCGTTAATATTCGAAATTCAGAAATTGATTTACCAGTAATTAAAAATTCTTTTTCAGCTTCTTTTAAGATATTTAAATCTTCTGGATGAATAATCTCTTTAATTAATTTAGGGTTAGCTTGAAATTCAGACTTGGTATACTCCGTAATTTGAATAACAGAAGGATTAACATAAAAGAAGTCTTTGAAATCAACTGACACAGACCAAATTCCGTATTTTAAATCATTAAGAATACTATTTTCAAATAATGATGAATCATTAGCATCACTTGTTTGCAAATCGTTCATTATTTCTTTTAAATGCTCAACTTTTTCTGAATCTGTATTTTTAAATGAGTTCAGAAGTTTTTTTGCCTCTTCAATTTTTGAGTATAATCCTTTCATAATGAATCTTATCAAATTATTAATCAAGACAAAATAAGCATTTTTTTCAAGAAAAATTGAGCTACATTATCTCAAAAGAAGGAATAGTGGGTCTGAAGCAATTTATGTATATTTACATTTAAAAATTATTTAAAAGGTATTATGTTAGAAGGAACTGTAAAATTTTATCATCAATCTAAAGGTTTTGGCTATATCTTGGAATCAGAAACACAAGAAGAATATTTTGTACACGTTTCAGGGTTAATCAATAAAATTAAGGATAATGACATCGTTTCATTCGAACTAGGAGAAAGTGATAGAGGAGTTCGAGCAGTGAACGTAAGAGTTACAAAAGCTTCGTTAATAGATTAACATTTTTTTTGTTTATTTCACTTTAATCTTCTTCCAAATCCTCAGATAATTTTAATTTTGAAGAATAATATTATACACAAGAATGAAAGCACTTTATTTAAAAGAAGTTAGAAGTTTTCTAAGTTCAATAATTGGCTATATTTTTATCCTTATCTACCTTATTGCATCTGGACTTTTTCATTGGATAATCTCCTACAATACTAATTTATTAGAGGGTACTGAAGCCGATTTAATTCCATTTTTCAATCTTTCTCCTGTCATATTTTTAATATTAATTCCGGCGATAACCATGCGATCTATTGCCGAAGAAAGAAGAACTGGAACAATTGAACTTCTCTTTACACGTCCAATTTCTGATTTAAAAATATTATTAGCAAAATATTTCGCTGGAGTTACACTCTTGATTATTGCAATCGTTCCAACTTTAATCTATTACATTTCCATGTATCAACTTGGAAATCCTGTTGGTATTATTGATGATGGAGCAACACTAACTTCTTATTTTGGTTTAATATTATTAGGTTCAACCTTTGTAGCTATAGGTATTTTTGCCTCCTCTATAACTAGCAGTCAAATCGTAGCATTTATTTTAGGAATGTTTTTATGTTGGATTTTTTATGACGGATTAAGTCTTATAGGTTCATTTAATTTAATGGGTAGTTTCGACTCTGTAATTCAATACATAGGAATGACCAACCATTACGATTCAATTAAAAGAGGTGTTCTAGATTTAAGCGACATTGTTTACTTCTTATCTGTCATTACCCTATTTATGTATGCCGCTTTAACAGTAATTAAAACTTTAAAAAAATAATCCATGTCTGAAAAGAAATCATTAAAAAAAGGCATGTACAATTGGAGTTTTTTATCCATTGTAATTATTGCATTAGTTCTTGTAAACATCATCTTCTCCTTTCTTAACATTAGGTGGGACGTTACAGAGGATCAACGCTATTCTTTATCAAAAGGTACGGTTGAATATTTAAAAGATGATAAAAGTTTTGAGAATAGATTGACTATTAGAATTTACTTTGACGGTAACCTTCCTTCTGAATTGAAAATGTTTAGAAATGCTATCGAAGACAAACTAAAAGAATTTAAGGAGTTTGCTGGCAAAAGAATTGAATACCAGTTTATAAATCCAAATACTGGTACTGAAGGAGAACAAAGAGAACTTCAAGAATCTTTATATGCTAAAGGAAAAGGAATACTTCCAATGGATGTAGTCTACATGAAAGATGGTGCTCAAAATCAACTTTTACTTTGGCCTGGAGCGGTTATCGACTATGCAGGGTCTACGGTTAACACCGTACAGTTTTTACCAGGAACACCTCCAGGAAAGCCATACCAGCTTCAAGGAATGACGGATATGATTCAAAACTCTATCAACAACCTTGAATACATGCTTACAAGTGCTATTCGAAGAGCAACACAAAATAAAAAACCTAGAATTGGTTTCTTACAAGGACATGGGGAATTAACCTATGGAAACACACAAAGATTAAGGTCTTTAGTAGCTCCTTTTTATGCACTAGCCGATGTTACCATTAATGACTCTTTAGCTGCTTTAGATAATTTTGATGGATTAATAATAGCTAGACCTAGATCTTCATTTTCCGATAAAGACCTTTACATTATAGATCAGTTTGTAATGAGAGGCGGAAGGTTAATGTGCTTTTTAGATGCTCTAGCTTTAAACGAAGATACACTAAACGCAAAAGGAACAACTCACACAACACGTTTAAATACGGGGTTAGATAAAATGCTTTTTGACTATGGTTTAAAATTGAATGAAAACTATGTAATTGATGCACAGTGTGTTCCCAAACCAGTTCCTTTCGCTAAACAATCCATGATTCCTTGGTTTTTTAACGTTTTAGCAACTCCTACTTCTCATCCAATTGCACGAAACCTTGAGTTTGTTTCTTTAAAATACACATCTGAAGTTCAATTTGTTGGAACCAATAAAAATGTCATGAGTCCAATTTTGACTTCTTCCACTAATTCTACAAAAACAGGATTAGCACCAATGGTAAACCTAGGAATGGCATTAAATTATGGAGACAACCCAGAATTAGTTCCAAACCCTCAAGATGAAGCAAATAAAATTTGTTTAGCTGGATTAGTTGAAGGTTCTTTTGAATCCCACTTTAAAAACCGTATTGTTGACGCTTTTGCTAAAAACCCATTAGTGAAATTTAAAGAAAGAAGTGCAAAAGAAGGAAAAGTATTACTCGTTGGAAATGGTAGATTTATAGCTAACAAAGCGGACTCAATGTTAAACAAAGACGGAAAAACAATGATGTACCGACCTACTCAAATCAACGACCTGCGATTTAACGAAGAGTTAGCTCAACTTGGAGTTCCTCATTCTTTTGGTAACCAAGAGTTTATTCAAAACATGACCGATTATATGATGGGAGACCATTCAATTATCGACATAAGAAGTAAGCAAATTGATATTCATGCGATCGATAATGAAAAAGTGAAATTAAACGCCGGCTTTTACAAAGTGATTAACTTGTTGATTCCATGCGGGTCGATACTACTTTTAGCCTTCTTGATGCACTCGCTTCGTAAAAGAAAATATGCTAAAATTAAATAATTACTGAAAAGTAAATTAAAAACTTAAAAATGAAAAAATTAATATCCTTATTTGTTGCGATTATTCTTTTAGTATTTCTTGGATGGTATGCATATAACCTGCAACAATCCAATGGTATTTCAAATACAGAGTTAATAGCGTTTAACATTGAAGAGATTGAGTCGGTAGACAAATTCATCATTTCAGATAGCTATGGCCAAAAAATAACTGTTGTAAAAAACGATAGTGTATGGACAACAGAATCAGGCGAATGCTTACAGCAGCAAAATGTGAAATTTATTCTAGATGCTTTCAAAAACATTGAATTTAAAGGATACCTTCCTGAAAACTCAAGAAAGCAACATGTTAAAATGATGTCTGCTGCAAATACTAAAGTGGAAATTTTTCAAAATGGTGAATGGAGCAAAACCTGGTATTTAGGATTAGCTTCTAAAGATCATTACGGTCAAATAATGTTATTAGATTCCGATGAATACGGAAAAAGTGATTTACCTGTAATAATGAAGATAAAAGGAGTTAATGGTATTATCGAACCAAGATTTTTTGCAGATTACAGAAAATGGATGTGCACAGAAATTTTCAAATTACCTATCTCTGAAATTTCAAAAGTAGAGGTGAAATTTATTCAAGAACCATCAAGAAGTTTTAGTGTTATTAAAGAAGGTTCTAAAATGGATGTTTTTCAAGAAAACCAATTACTTTCAGGAGTAGATACTTCCATGATTTTTGCTTACCTCAACAATTACAGAAAAATTCATTACGAACAACCAAACTACATATTAAACGCAAAACAAGTAGATAGTGTAAAGCATTCGACTCCTTTCGTAGAGTTAACGCTAACAAAAACAAATAAAGAACAAACGAAGCTTAGAATGTTTAGAAACACTACAGAAGAATTAAATCGTAATATTTTTGGCGTTGATAAAAACTATAACACAGATAATTTTTGGTGTGAACTCCCTAATGGCCAATTGGTGAAATGTCAATATTTTGCTCTTCACCCCATCTTACTCGGACACGTCTATTTCCCAATGAATTTGGATAAAATAGAAAAAGGGGAAGGGATAGAATAATGGTTAAGGATTAATTTTTAGTGTTTAATGTAATGTTGTAGTGTCCTGAAATAGGTAGACAGTTATTACTATTTATACTTCTTATTACAGATAGCCTTGAAGCTTGTGTTTTATTAATACCAAACAATACTGCTAACTTGGAAAATGTAATTTTAGTACTCTTTAGGTTCCTAATTGATTAATTATGCATAAAATAAATACGCAATAAAGATGGCTGTTATTGCTCCAACTATATCTGCAATAATACCGCCAGTAGCAGCATAGCGTGTATTTTTAACTTTTATTGCTCCAAAGTAAACTGCTAAAACATAAAAAGTAGTTTCTGTACTTCCCTGAAAAGTAGCTGACAATTTACCCACAAAAGAATCAACTCCATAATTAGTAAAAGTATCTACCATTAACGCTCTTGCACCACTTCCTGAAAAAGGTTTCATAAAAGCAACTGGAAGTGCATCAATAAATTCCGTGTAGACAAATCCAAAATAAATCATCGTGTGTTTTAAAGCTTGAAAAACACTATCCAAAGCTCCACAAGCACGAAATACAGCAATCGCTGATAACATAGCTACTAAATAAGGGATGATAGAAACAGCAGTTTGAAACCCTTCTTTTGCTCCATCAATAAAAGACTCGTACACGTTTACTTTAGCTCTTGCAGCTAATAAAATAAAGATTGTAATAACTCCAAATAAAATTACATTACTTCCAATAGAAGACACAGGTTCAACCATTTCAGGATGATTGGATAAGTAAACTAACAATAAAATAATCCCCAAAGACAAACTCCCAACATAAGCTAAAACAACCTTATTCAACAAGTTTATTTTCTGCTTAATCCCCACATATATTAAAGCTGCAAGAGTGGCAAAAAATGTAGAAATCAATATGGGTAAAAAAACTTCAGAAGGAGAAGAAGAACCATTCGCTGTCCTCATAGCTAAAACACTAACCGGAATAATTGTTAAACCTGAAGCATTCAAAACTAAGAACATTATTTGAGCATTAGTAGCCCTTTCAGGTTCAGGGTTTAAGGTTTGTAACTCCTTCATTGCCTTCAATCCCATTGGGGTAGCTGCATTATCTAAACCTAACATATTAGCAGAAATATTCATCATCATAGATCCAATAGCTGGATGCCCTTTTGGTACTTCAGGGAAAATCTTAGAAAATAACGGCGATACAAAACGTGTCAAATACTTGATAGCTCCTCCATTTTCTCCAACTTTCATCAATCCCATCCATAAACAGAGAGCCCCAGTTAAATAAAGTGCTATTTCAAAACCATTTTTTGCTGCATCAAATAATGCATTAATCATGTTTTTGAAAATATCAATATCCTGCCAAAAAATTAATTTGGATACTCCTACAACCATCGCAATAAGAAACATCCCTATAAATATTCGATTTAATACCATAGAATAAAAGTCGTTATAAAAGTTTCTTTAAAACCTCAAGCTAACTTAAAGATTTCCACATACAAATGAGGAAAGATAGCTGCTCATAATTACAAAGATTAGATTCTCTATTATAAATGTTTAAATGAAAATGCTTTTGTATTGTACTCTTTTTCGAATAAATGTGGATAGTATTTCTTCATTTCTCGATTCATTAATTCAACTGGAACATCATCAAATTCTCCATAAAAATGAAGGTATTCCATAAATTTTCTATCCTTATCAAATTCTTGAAACATAGAGTCTTTCTCGCCATCCCAATCCAAAGGAGAAACATTAGCGATACGACATATTTGCTTGTCAAACGAGGGCGTACATTTTACCCATTTTTCCTCTATATAAAGTTCCACATAACCATGAAATACAATTTCAGGTCTTTTTAGATAGCTTGTTAACTTTTCAACCCCAATATGATTGGTTACAATCGCAAAACCTAATCGAGAAGGAATATTAAATTTTCGAGAACATGCAGCCAGAAGAATTGCTTTTTCAACACACCAAGCTCTTTTCTTAGATAAAACATTACTCCCAATCAATCCTTTCTCTGAAATATCTAAATGGTAAGGATCATATAAAAAAGCATCCCTAACTAAGAAATATAAATCAACAGCAAGCTCTTTCTTAGTTAGACTTCTTGATATTGACTGTACAAACTGATCAAATTTAGGGTCTCTGAAATTTAAATACTTAGTTTCTTTTAAATAATTATCCATTCTTAATTACTTTTAATAACGAATCTATTGTTTGATCCTTTTCTTCTAAAACAATATGAGCATTGTTATAAAACTGTTCTCTAACAACTAATTTTTCCTTGATGAAAGTTTGTAACTGCTCCAACTGATTATCAATAATTAGTGGCCTATTTTCATTATCCTTAAGTAATCGTTTTGCTAAAACAGTTGTTGACAAACGAAGATATACAGTAAAACCCAAATTTTTAAGAAAATCCATGTTAGTAGAATAACAAGGCATTCCACCGCCAGTAGCTAACACAAATGACTTTTGTTCTTTTAAGCCTTTAATAAAGTTTTGTTCTTTTAAGCGAAAAGCGTCCTCTCCTTCACTTTCAAATATTTGATTAATAGATTTCTTATGTTTTTTTTCTATTTCTTTATCTGAATCTATAAAAGGTACATCAAGTTGTTTCGCCAGTTTTTCACCTAAAAATGTTTTCCCTGAACCCATGAAACCAACTAAAACTATCTTTTTTGTATTTTCCATAAAACAAAATAACTAAATTTCTTTAACATTAGAATTATCATTTTATTTACAATTTATTCATCCTTAGTTTTCAGTCAGTTAACATTAAAGGCTTAAAAAAAATAAAAAAAATTTCATTTTTTCATTGTAGATTTAAATAATCTCTATATATTTGCACTCGCAACGGCGAACAAAAAAATAAACAAAATATTAGATTCGGTAGCTCAGTTGGTAGAGCAATACACTTTTAATGTATGGGTCCTGGGTTCGAATCCCAGCCGGATCACAAAAGGGGAGTTTCACTCCCCTTTTTTTATGTCTAATACTTTTATAATTAACTAATCTTGGTATCCCCCTATTCTTCATATCAATAAAATAAATCTTATCTTTGCGCCCTATTCATTTGAAAAACAGTTCATGAAAAACGCAGTAGAAATTGAAAAAAGAAGGACATTTGGGATTATATCTCACCCTGATGCCGGTAAAACAACATTAACGGAGAAGTTACTACTATTCGGTGGTGCTATTCAAACTGCAGGAGCTGTAAAAAACAATAAAATTAAGAAATCTGCCACATCGGATTTCATGGAAATAGAAAAACAAAGAGGTATCTCTGTTGCTACTTCTGTAATGGCTTTCGAATATGCTGGAAAACAAGTAAACATTCTTGATACTCCTGGTCACAAGGATTTTGCGGAAGATACATTCAGAACTTTAACTGCTGTCGATAGTGTTATATTGGTGATTGATAGTGCAAGTGGTGTGGAGGAACAAACTGAAAAACTAATGGAAGTTTGTCGAATGAGAAAAACTCCTGTTATCATTTTTGTAAACAAAATGGATAGGGAAGGTAAATATACTTTTGATTTGTTGGACGAATTAGAATCTAGCCTTTCGATTAAAGTGAGACCTTTAACTTGGCCAATAGGAATGGGAGACCGCTTCAAAGGCGTTTATAATATTCACGATAAAAAAATAAACTTATTTCAAGCGAATAAAACAAAAATAGCGACAGAAATGGTTGCTATTAATGATGTTAATTCGAAAGAAATTGATGAAATAGTTGGAGAAGAACCAGCTGCTGAATTAAGAGAAGAACTCGAAATAATTGAAGGAGTGTACGATGCGTTCAATCGAGAAGATTATTTAAAAGGCGACGTTGCTCCTGTTTTCTTTGGTTCTGCTGTAAATAATTTCGGTGTAAAAGAGTTATTGGATACTTTCTGTGAAATATCCCCTTCTCCAAGAGGTCGAGATACGGACTTGAGGTTCATGAATCCTAACGACGACAAATTTTCTGGTTTTATCTTTAAAATACATGCAAATTTAGACCCCAAACACAGAGATAGAATTGCCTTCTTGAGGATTGTATCCGGAAAGTTTGAACGAAATACATTTTACAATCACGTTCGACTAGGTAAGAAAATGAAGTTCCCTAACCCTACCTCTTTTATGGCTCAAGATAAAAATGTTATCGATGAGGCATATCCGGGAGATGTAATCGGTTTATATGATACAGGTAACTTCAAAATTGGAGATACCTTAAACGAAGGGGAAAAATTCATGTATAAAGGAATTCCAAGTTTCTCTCCTGAAATATTCCAAGAGCTAGAAAATTTAGATCCATTAAAATCTAAACAATTAGACAAAGGTATTCGCCAATTAATGGACGAAGGAGTTGCTCAACTATTTATACAACAACCTGGTAATCGTAAAATTGTGGGTACTGTTGGTCAATTACAGTTCGAAGTAATTTCTTATAGACTGCTTCATGAATATGGAGCCAATTGTCGTTTTGTACCAAAAGGTTACCACAAAGCTTGCTGGGTTACATCTGATAATAAAGAACAATTAGAACAGTTCATGCGTGCAAAATCAAACTCTTTAGCGAAAGATAAAGACGATAATTTAGTATTCTTAGCAGAAACATCCTTCTTGTTAACGATGGCTGAACAAGACTATCCTGAAATAACTTTCCATAAAACATCCGAATTTAAGCTAGAAGCATGATTTCAGTAGATAATATTGCAGTTGAATTTAGTGGTTCAACTTTGTTTAGTAACGTTTCATTCGTTATTAATGAAAATGATAAAATTGCCCTTATGGGTAAAAATGGTGCTGGAAAGTCAACACTTTTAAAAATACTTGCAGGAATCAATCCACCAACAAAAGGAAAAGTTTCTGCTCCAAAAGAATATGCTATCGCTTATTTACCGCAACATCTATTAACAGAAGATAAAGACACGGTATTTGACGAAACTGCTAAAGCTTTCAAAGAAGTCTTTGAAATGAAAGATGAAATTGAAAGACTTAATCATGAATTGACTGTTAGAACAGATTACGAGTCTGATGAATACATGAAAATAATTGAACGTGTTTCTGAAGTAAGTGAAAAATTCTATGCTATTGAGGAAGTCAACTATGATGCTGAAGTTGAAAAAGTTTTATTCGGTTTAGGCTTTGTTAGAGAGGATTTAACTCGCTCCACATCTGAATTTAGTGGTGGTTGGAGAATGCGAATAGAATTAGCGAAAATATTACTTCAAAAACCGGACTTAATCTTATTAGATGAACCTACGAATCACATGGATATTGAATCCATTCAATGGTTAGAGGATTTCTTGATAAATAATGCAAAAGCTGTTGTTGTTATTTCTCACGATAGAACATTTGTAGACAATATCACTACTCGTACTATCGAAGTTACAATGGGTAGAATTTACGATTACAAAGCAAAATATTCTCATTATTTAGAATTGAGAAAAGAAAGAAGAGAACAACAGCAGAAACAATACGACGAACAACAAAAATTCATTGCTGAACAAACAGAATTCATTGAACGGTTTAAAGGAACTTTTTCTAAAACATTAGTTGTTCAGTCACGTGTTAAAATGCTGGAAAAACTTGATATCATTCAGGTAGATGAAGTGGATTCATCATCACTTCGTTTAAAATTCCCTCCTGCTCCACGTGCTGGAAGTTATCCAGTTGTAGTAAATGAACTATCTAAAAAATATGGCGACCATGTTGTGTTTAAAGACGCATCATTAACCATAGAAAGAGGACAAAAAGTTGCTTTTGTTGGTAAAAATGGGGAAGGTAAATCTACCATGATTAAAGCCATCATGAATGAAATTGATTACGAAGGATCATTGGAATTAGGTCATAATGTCCAAATTGGATATTTTGCTCAAAACCAGGCTTCATTGTTAGATGAAAACCTTACTATTTTTGAAACCATCGACCATATTGCTGTAGGTGATATCAGAACTAAAATTAAAGACATTCTTGGTGCATTTATGTTTGGTGGTGAGACTAGTACAAAAAAAGTAAAAGTA
>Ga0228614_1000711_pt1 | contig 17380 bp, 9 predicted proteins | sample 15DmetaG_FD_190531 | JGI IMG/M metagenome (GOLD analysis project Ga0228614, IMG submission 190531) | Seawater microbial communities from Monterey Bay, California, United States - 15D | ecosystem: Environmental > Aquatic > Marine > Coastal | place: USA: California | collected 2016-10-13
TTCCTTGGGTAATTTTTTTTTTTTTTTCTTTCTTTTTCATATATTTGTTGAGTTCTTCTTCACTTAAATTTGCTTTCATCATAGGCTGTTTTTTAGGTAATTCTTTTTTATACATGTTAGTCATTTATATTATACAAACATTTTAAATTAAGGAACAATAAATAAAGCATTGGAATTATCTCTATAAACATCACCACTTAATGAATTAGTAGGGGGAGACTTATTCGCAGTAGATGTCCCCAAAGGCACACTCGCATAAGGGATATTTAATGCTCTGTTTAAACTGGTCTTTAATGATGTTTGCGTTAAACCAACAGTTGAACCATTATCAAGTATAACATTATCAGAAGTATCGGCAGTCTTCAATAATAAATTATGTGATGCTTCGGTTACAACTTCATCAGTTATAATACCATTTTCAAATGTCTTCTCTCCTGTAATAGTTTGATTTGTCCCTTTTGTCATGAACGCCTCTTGTCCGTCTATATTGATTGACGGAACAGTTCCACCTGTTGGTGTTCGTAAATTAATAGTAGTAAAACCATCTATGTAAGTGGATTCCGCCGAGTTACTAAACAGGTGGCGCTTACAAAGAATATCAGTTTCAGAAACAATATTGCCCGTTGTTGTTAAAGTCTGCTGGACGCTACTAAAAACGCCTAAAACTTTCCATCTGCTACTATCCCAGTCGGCGTGGAGAAAAACACAGTCCCCCTTTTTGCGTAGGATAATGTCTTGGTCGGTTAATAAATAATTACTACGAATAATTAGATTGCCTATTTGATTGGAAGAGTCTTCCGTTTTAATAAAAATACATTTCGTTTGATATTCTATATCTGTTTCTTGGATTCCAACCACCAAGTCGGTATTAATTAATCCTGTGAGGTCAAACTCTGTAAAATAATCAGTAGCGTTAATCGTTCCTCCTGTTGATGTCATATTTTGCGTTGTTCCGTTCAAGTTTAATTGGGAGAATGTGTTATTTGTCAAATCTCGTTTAGAGGCTAAATCGGCTATTAAACTATTTATGCGGTCTTGGGGCACTTGTCCTACCGCCATCATATCTTCAATATGGTCGATAGTGTTATTAAAACTTGGGTCAAAATGGCTATTGGCAAAAGTGACGTTATTTAATGAGACTGCCGTAGTATCATAAATGGCATTTACTTTTGACGTAGTATCAGTTAGTTCTGCTTCTTGTGCTGGTGTCATTCCACCAGACGATAAGGGCACACCATTTATTTTAAACACATGACCTGTTGATAAATTAACATCACCATCTACTTCTTGGTCTAATGTGTAAAGTTTGCCGTCATTTTTAACCAGCAAAGGATTTAATTGAGAACCTGTTCCTTTGGTAAAAACCCCAAATGTATTGTTATTTACTTGCGAGGTATTATCATTAAAAAATCTCCAACCATAACCTGCTGTGTTAAATGCTCCCGCATACTGATTTACATTCGTGTTGTTGAAGTCCAAACCAATAGTTGATGAATCGCTATGATTTACAGTCAATCTTGTCATTTGTGTGTTGCCCGTTAAACTGGCGTTCTCTATTGGAGCTTTTAAATCTAAATCAGCATGGGTGGGTATTGGTACATTATCTATTTTGTATGCTTTACCAGCAGTTAAATTTATATCACCATCTGCTTCAACTTCCTTTGTAGTTAATTTTCCATCTCCGCCCACTTTAAAAACTACATCGTTTTTAGAATTATTATAAGCAGAAATAATTGAGTCGCCAGCGAGCGTTGTATTACTTCTAACCAGCAAAGCATTTTTATCAGCGTCAATTTGTGCCGAAGTAAAAGACGAATATGAGTTAGTAACCCGAAATGGTGGGTAGTCATTACTAACTGCTTGCACCATTACTCGGTCTATTTTAGCATAACCATTTATATCTTGTTCTCCTGTAAAAGTATTACCACCATCAAGGTTTGCTTTTAACGCCAAATCAGCATGAGTAGGTATAGTCACATCATCTATCTTGTATGCTTTACCAGCAGTTAGATTTACATCGCCGTCAATTGCAACAGTTCCGTCAAGTAATTTTACCAAAGTATCACCATCAGACAAATTATTAGAAGCAATTTGAGTTCCGCTCACTTTATATTGCGATGCGTCCATCGTATCATCTGTTCTTATCCCGTCGTCAGTTCTATAAATCTTTCTGTCGAAACTACTGCCTAAAACTATTCGTGCCTCATCGGTGTTTAAAACTAAATCGTTACTCATAAACGTGTCACTCGTGAATGTTTTTTCCCCAACGATGGTTTGAGTGCCCGTCAGTTTCACAACAGAAGTGTCGTCTGCTTTGGTCGTAATTGCTGTTGCGTTTGCAGTAATAGACGCTTGTAAAGTAGTATCGGCTGTTTGTCTTGCCGATTCTTCTGCCGTGATTGCGGTTTGATTGGTGTTGATTTGTGTTTGTAAGCCCTGAATGTAATACGCCGTCGTGGTCTTCTCAAAATCAATTCGTTCGCCTAATGCAGTATCTGCACTAGTTCTTGCGGTGATTTCGTTGTTTAATGAAAGCGTTAATGCCCTGTCGTTGATTTGGTTTTGTAGTCCAGTATCTGCCGCTATTCTATCGCTGGTTTCTTGGGTGAGGTCTGTTCGTGTTGTTCCGATAAGTGTTGTGTTATCAGTAATGCGAACGCCTAATGCTAAATCGTCTGCAGTGCGGGTGGCTATCTCATTATTGAGCGAAACTTGTGTAGCAGTCCCATTGATTTGGTTTTGAAGTCCAGTATCTGCTGTTTCCCTATTGGTTATTTCTTGCGCGAGTTCTGTTCGGGTTGTTCCTATAAGGGTTGTGTTATCAGTAATGCGAACGCCTAATGCTTCGTCGTCTTGTAAGCGTGTGGATGCCTCTGCCATTAATGCCGATTGTAATGCTCGGTCGTTTATCTGGTTTTGTAATGCTGTATCAGCCACACCACGGTCATAAATCTCCTGTCCGAGAACTGTGGTGGCTGTTCCTATGGCATCTGAGTTATTTGTAATGCGAACGCCAAGTTCAGTATCACCATCAATTCTTGCTGTTATTTCGGCGGTCAAAGCACCTGATGTAGCTGCTCCGTTGATTTGGTTTTGTAATGTAATATCAGCCTGTTCTCGGTCATAAATCTCTTGATCTAACAATGCTTGTGTGACACCGTTTGCGTCTTTGTTCTCGTTTATTAAAGTCTGTAATCCTATGAGTTCGTCTTCAACTGGTGCTGATATAAAACTTGAACCTGTATAATCTGACATTTTATTTAATATACTATTACTATTACTATATACTATTATTATATATTTAAATTATCAAAAAAAATCAAAACAAAAGAAAATTAATTTTTAAACTTTGTAGCAATCAAGAGGTTCAATTGAATAGGCTTGGCACAAAGCAGACGAACATAACGAAGTCCTACATTGTTACGTTGAAAGTTAAAGTCCCAAGAAGTTGCCGCATGTTTATAATAACTTGCCGCAGTTCCATCGGCATACCAGTCAGTTTGATTAATTGAGAATTGTAAAATTACTTGGGGGTCATCATAACCAGTTTCTGGGGCACCTATGATAGCATGTCCGCTAAAACATACATCATTATTTCTGGTTTCCATAGTTCCCATATCAACAACATTTCCAATTACTTGTCCTGCTGCGAATTGTAATGGTGTTCCTGTTCCAACATTAATCATTTGTGTAGAAATAGGTAATTGATTAGCATTGATTTCGAGTTTTTGTAAAAGTGCTTTATTCTCTGCTACTAAAGCATTCAATGTAGTAATCAAATTATCAGCAGTGGTAGATACGGTGTTTAACGTCCCGTCCAACCCTGTTTTAACAAGGGTTCTGATACCTGTTGATGTAGAACCCATCATATTTGCGTTAATACGCCCTGCATCATCAGTATTGATTAATAAAGGGGTAGCACCGTTTTGAGCGGTTGATCCGTAAATCTTAATACCATCAGTAGCAGGTGTAAGACTAATTCCTTCAACTACAAGATTACTTTTCAAAACACCATTTACATCACACGCCACTGGCTTCAAAAAATCACTTGTCCCATCATTGTAATTAGCAAGCATACTATTAATAACATTTACACTACCTTGAACTGTATCTGGTTGTTCCAGACTTGAATCTTGATTTGAAGCAGTAAATAATGTAGTCAAAACAATTTTTGGAATATTATTAAAAGAAGCATTTTCAACTTTAATTCTAACCCAATATGCCTTAACAAAAAATTGCGTGCGTGTTGTATTACCAAAATCAGCAATTGAATGAACGAAAGTATCAACGAATTCATAATTACTGCCATTTGTAGATTGTTCGCATGTTATAATACAATCTTCTGTAGTAAATAAATTACATACAATATTTAAATAACCATTAACAACTTCATTTTTACCAATGAAAGCATCACCAGACGCTAATAACTGAATAGTATTGTTATTTTTAGATTCCATTTTTATTTTAGTATTTAATATATAACTATATAATATATAATAATATTTTAATATATATATATAGTATATTATAGAAATTATTTTAAAATGAAGCAACTTAAATGCCTTGTAACAGATTACAGCGTTGTCGATAATAATGGCTTAATTGACATTAACTTTCAAGAATCTATTAATATTGGAGCAAATAGTCGTATTAGTCTTGATAAGATTTCACTTGAAATTCTGCCTAATCCAGAAGGAGTCATTAATTTAACAACAGACCAAACAATTGATATTACAACTCAACTTCATGGTGAAAGGAGTGTTGCTCCTCGTCAAATTACTTTACCTGCTGGTAAATATACTTATAATGCTTCTACCAGTCCTCAATACAAAGGTATTCCTGATTTACTATTAACATTAAATAATTTGTGTAATGGTATATTAAATGGCACTCCTCTTCAATCTAATGCTCTTAAATCTAAAGAAACTGATTATGGTTTAAGTTTCAAATGGTTAGGCAAATATAGTAAAAATAGTTATAAATTAAGCCTACATGTTCTTCAATCTGCTTTTGGTGTTGGTTTAAGAGGATTTGCTCCCATTCTTAACAATAACGAAATAACAGAAGACAATATGAGTCAAACCAGTCAAACAAAAACATCTGGTTTTGTGGCTGATAAATTAGGTGCTTTTTATGCTTACACAAATCTGCCTATAATTAACGGTTGTTTTAATACTTCTATTAATTGTAAAATACGTGAAGAAAATGGTGTGATTGACCCTGTTGATATTGGTTTATGTCTTAATCCTGGTATTAATACTACTCCTACTATTTTATATGGTATTGCTGTTCGTAATAACAAAATCTATATATTAAATAATGGGGAACTTGGGGCAGAACTTGATAAAAGTAAAATTGTTAATAAAGACAGTCTTAAATTATGGTTTTATACTGATAATACCACAGGTAATTTTAGAATAGGACGTCAAGAAACTGGCACATCAGCATTTGAAGAATTATCAGCAGTTGGAGTATTTAATGGATTTGATTTTAATACAAGTTATTGTCATGGTATTTCTGGCACATCTACTCAAGAAATAATTGATAAAGCACATCAATTTCTCAACTGGAGAGCATTTCTACAACCTAACGTTGTTGTTAATGACTATGGTGTAGTGTATAATACAGAACCAGAACAAAATTTAATATATTTATCAAAAGAAAATCTTGAAGCAGGAACTCCAAACAGAATTATTCAATTAGATTTTCACAGTGCTCCTTTACTGATAAACTCTTTAGGTTTCAATACAAATATTATTCAAGGTAATGTTAGTGATACTACTATTTTTGTGCGAAATGCTAATGCAGGTATAGACTTTCAAAATTATTATGATATAGCGTTAGACGTCTTAAATCTTGATTTATCAACTTATGTTGGTTCTTCTGGAACAAGTGCTTCTACTGATACAAGTCAAGTATATTATAAACAACGTATAAGTGGTAAAAAGAATACTTTAGCCTATTTCATTATACAAAGATTACAACCTGATGAATCAATATTTTTCAGTGAATCAAAACAATTAATCTTTTTAGATATTGAAAATAAAGAACCAATGAGTATTTCTTCATTACAATTTAGATTATACAACGTTGATAGTCAAATACCTGTTAATTTCAGCACAGCCAGTTTTAATTTATATGTTGATTAATTTATTTTAATTTTATTTAGTTTTTTATTTTAATATCTTTTATAATAATAATATTAGTAATATATATAATACTATAATTTATTAATTAATCATGTCTCTCAAAGTTCAAAAAATCCGCTCCCTTGAGAATGCTGTATACAAAGACAGTTATAATCGCATGCGATTCCAAATTAGTGCCGATGATATGAGTACTGATATGAGTGAATCTTATCTTGCTTTTAAACTGTATATTGTTAATGGTCTTACTGGTAAGCCATACACAGCAGAAGAAATTCTCAATCTTGATAAATCTAAAGTCATGTTTAGTTTTGGCAGTTCCCTTGGTGAAGCCTATAGCCCTGCTTGTTTAATCAAGACTGCCCGTTTATTTAGTATGATGGGTGAAATGACCCTATTAGAAGAAGTTAATTATTGTAACGTCATAACTCAAACTCTTAACAATTTTGCCAAAGATTTTGAAAGTCTATCTTCTGAAAGTTTAATGACTATGGCTTCTACTGGTTCTCTCATGATGTCATCTGTTGGTGCTGGTGTTGGTTCTTATTTCGGTGCTGAACTTTCTCTTGCCGACCAATCAGTCCAAGTCAATATCAAGTTAAGCGATATTTTTGGTGTGTGTAAAACTAACAATTTTCATTTAAGTATGACTGGTGGTTTAATGGCTGAATTCGAACTTGAAGATACTCACAGTTTAATCCAACAACGTGTTGCTTCTGATTTTATTGCTGTCCCTCCCGCTACTCTTGGAAATTCTATTGGTTTTATTTCTGATTATGAAACTAACCCTAAATGTATTCGTGCTACTAATCAAAATCTTTACAGTAATTCTGCTAATCAATTAGCAAGTTCTAATGGATTTATTGTTAAACCTGAATTCTTCAAATACAATGCTAATGATTATGTTGAATACTTTATACCTTCTGCCACAGTTGATACTGCCGCTTTAGTTAAAGATAATTATTACCAAATACAAAATCTTGACAATGGCACATTAACTGTTGCTGATTGGACTGCTATGGGTGCTCCCCCAAGTGCTAATGGTCCCGATGTTGATTCTGATAAATTAGAAGTTGGAACTGAATATACAGTTAAAGACGCAGGAACATTAACAGTCGCTCAATGGCTTACCGCAGGTGCTTATAAGAATACTGGTGATGATATTGTCACCGATGCTTTAACACCAGGTAATGGTTATATTGTAACTGATGTAGGCACTTTAACTACTATTGAATGGGCTGGTTTAGGTTTAGTTAAAAGTGACAATGATAATGTTCCTACTACTGATATAGTCAATGGTCACTCTTATATAATTACTGATGTTGGAACTAATACAGATATTCTTCAATGGGCTACAATTGGTTATACTAATCCTGCTGGTGATGATGTAGCAACTGGTAATTTAGCCCCTGGTGATTATTATCAAATTTCTAATTTAGGCACACTTACTTTGGCTAATTGGAATACTGCTGGTTGGGTAGGTGCTACTTTACCTGTTATTGGTGATGTTTTTCTATGTGCTGCTGTTGTCCCTGGTTCTGATGGTGTCTGTCAAACTCTTACTGCTCCCATTAATGGCAATTATTTCGTTGGTAATGCCCCAGTTGCTGGAACCGATGGTGTTGCTAATACTTTAAATGCTCCTGCTGTAAATGATGTTTTTATTGCTACAGCACAACTTGCCACATCTAACGGTCATTGTTCTACTCTCGCTGTGCCTGTTGTTGGTGATGTTTTTGTTGCTCTTGCTATTACTGTTGCTGGTGGAGTTGTTTTTGTTGCTGGTTCTCAATCTATAGGACAACAATTTAAAGCATTAGCAGTAGGTCCCGCAGGTGGTGTGTGTTATCAAGTTGATGCTAATGGAAAAATGATTGAAAAAGCAGGTCAATCTTCAGATACTATTCAATTTAAAAGTTCTCTTGGATGGACTGTAGCAGAAATGGCTAAACTTGGAATGGTTACTGCGAAAACTATTAGAGTGATGTTTAAAATTTCTCAACCTAATAAAGTTGATAGATTTTTTCAACATATGACAACTATTGATACAGTTGTAGGTCAAGCATTACCTCTTGGTCCTCAACTTAAACTTGATAGTTCATATACTATACCTGATTTTACAGGCACTCATTTACAACACGCTAAAGTCACATTTAGTCATTTTGAATTAGTATCTGATGGACTTGATATTAATCTTAATACCACTGCTGGTGGTTGGGAAGAATTTCAAAAAACATCTACACTTGCTATGCCTTTAAGCACTATACAAAATTTACAAAAAGGTGGTCTTTTATCTGCTGGAACAGTAGCCCAAATTACTGCTGGTTCTATTAAACATTTATCTGGAACAAGTGCTATGGTTTGTATTGCTATAGACCAATCTGTTAATGATGATGTTTCTATCTACCCTGATATTTATGAAAATGCTGATATACCTTCTCTTCGTCGTCTTTATTCTAATCAAAGTGTGAGATTACCAAATCAAGGTGGTGTTGCTGTTATTGATAAAGCCGTTTATAATGCTACTACACAACTTTTTGATGTTACATTCTCAAATCTTGGTTTAGAAAATAATAATAGTCTTCAAAATTCAGCAATGGTTGTTCCTGGTGGTCCTGGTGCTGTTGTTCCTGGTCTTGGTGTTATTACTCCTTCAACCAGTTTTAATCTTCATATATGGAATGCTAAAACTCCTAATGCTACTCAAGCAGGTAGTGAAATGGTTGTAGGTCAATCTTATATTATTACTGATGTAGGAACCACTACTCAAGCCGAATGGGTTGCCGCAGGAAATGATAATATAGCACCTGTTGTAGGTCAATCATTTGTTTGTATAAAAGCTCTTGTTGGTGATGGTCTTGTCAATTGGGTTCCTAATAATAAAACACATAACTCATATAAAAACCCTACTTGGGAAATTACCAAAGCAGAATTAGTTTTAATCCAAACCGAAAAAGATAATATGCCTCCAGCAAGTATTTACAGCACTGTAAAAGTTGAAGCAGTTACAATTGAAAATGCTTTAGAATCTTACAATCGCCAGTTTATTATATCTGAACCTAACTGTTATTCAGCAGTATTATGTGCTCCCCTCCCAGGTGTATCTTTAATATCCCATTCAAGAAACATTCAACAATACAGATGGTCTGTTAATAATATAGATAACACTAACCGTAATATTACTATTCAATCCAATTCTTCTAAATATCCTTCAAGTCTTCACTTGGATAAATTTTTAGATGTAATGAATAATGATGTCTCGCCAGTAGCAAGTTTAAGTGGTATTAATGGTGTTGCTCGCAGTGCTGAACCACCTGTTGTCTTCCCCCTTAAAATATATTCAGCAAGTGATGCCGAATCTCAATACCTTAACCCATTATCTGGATACACTCTTCAGTTTGCCGCTTATGGTGATGCTACTCATGACAAAAATATTGTTCCTGGTCCAGTCTATTTATTCAAATATATGTTTAAAACTCTATGAGGCAGGATTTCATAATCCCGCACGCAAACAATTTTAAATAATTTTAATGTCAATTTTTTTCATAGTTTTTATTTTTATTATATCATATTATATTAAGTAATAGTGTTTTGGCTCTGCTTTTACAAAAGTAGAAATCAATATGTATAAATTCATTTCATTAAAACCATCAAAAGATGGCACGCACAAATATGAAGCCACTATTTATAATGAAACTACACAGAGAAATAATGTAGTGAAATTTGGTGCCACTGGTTATAGTGATTATCCCACTCATAAAGATGAAGAACGTAAAAAATCATATATATCAAGACACGAAAAACGTGAGAATTGGGGTAAAAGTGGTTTAAATACAGCGGGTTTCTGGTCTCGATGGCTACTTTGGAATAAAAAAACTATATCAGGGTCATTAGCCGATATTAAAAAAAGGTTTTTCAGTTAATTGTTTTGGCTCTGCTTTTACAAAAGTAGATTTTTAAAGAATTAGTTGTTTATTTTTGTTTTAACTTGTTTATTTTTTATCTTTCTATATAATAATAGGAACCAAAATGTCAAATTTAACTATTGAGGATTTAGCCGCTTTAATCAATCAGGCACCAAAAGCCAAAAAACCACGTAAAAAAGCAGAACAAACGCCCGAGCAGAGAGAACTCATGCTTGAAAAACTGGCTCTTATGAGGGAGAAATCATTAGAGAAGAGAAATGCTAAAAAGGCTCAAGCACAAGCAGAACCAGTAGTAGAAGAACCAAAAGCAAAAGCCCAACCTCAAGTCCAAGCACCACCACCAGCACCAGTTCAACCTAATAATGATTTATTTGAAAAACATTATAATAGTAAATTTGAAAAGTTAGAAGAATCAATAAGTGGTATTAATAATTCGATAAATCAAATGAAAGAATTAAAATTAGAAAAAGCAAGGAAGAAAGCAGAAGAGAAAATACAACTAGAAGAATCAAAAAAAACTGAAGAGTCAAAGGAGGAGGTCTTATCACAAGTAAAAACACAACAATCTCAAGGTGATGTGGTTCAACAACCTACACCACCTCAAAATCTAAATCCAAATAGAGTTATGCGACCTAATACTAATTATAAAAGTTTTTTTAAAAGATAATTTAATATTACTATATTATAATATTTTAATATATATATATATAATATAATAATAGAATAATTTTTTATATTTAACATGAGTTTTTATAACAGCAGTCAGCCTACCAACATCAAGCAAAAGTATGGTGAATTTGACGTTATTACGTTTTTAATGAAGATGCCAACTGGTCGTCAATGTAAAGCAGGTTCTCTTCGTGTCAATGGTTATTTGAAATTATATAAAAACTCCCCTGCTGGAGTTCCAAGTGCTATTGATGGCTCTGAAGGTATTATGTTAGACCAATTTGCTGGAGTTCATTCTTTTTTTAGAAACACCAACTCAACTATCAATAACAGAACTGTTGAATCACTTCAAAATTATCCTCGCTATGTGTCAATGGTCTCCCAGCACGATTTCTCTCCTGAAAGTTTAATCACTAACTCTCTCAATGCTCCTGAACTCAAAGGTGCTCTCAATACTCATCTCTTAAATGGTGATAATATTAATAAAGGTATTGCTTTTAGTATGAAACCTCAAATATGTGTTAATAAATCAAGTGCTGACCTCGCACAATCTAAATTTCAAGAAATACAAGTAATGTTCCAACTTGGTTCTGCTGTTGAGGCTATGTATATATCTGGTGCTGTTAATCCTGATATTAGTTCTCTTTCTTATGAATTTACTGATCTTCAACTCTCTTGGATGGAAACAATGGAAGTTCCAAGTAATGAACCCGTTGTATTAAACACTGTGTCAAACATGATTCAAACTGTCACTGGTCTTTCAAATAATATCCAAGTAGTCAGCAGTGTTGCTTATGATGCTTTAGCAATGTCTTTTATGCATCAATCTTCAGTTAAATCTCTTTACAATAATAATATGCTTTGTGAATATATTCCTGACATTAGTCGTGTTGAATTTCTTGTCAATGGTATAGATTCTCCTCTCAGTTACGCTATAACAACTCCTGCTTATCAAGATATTGCTCTTAATTATTACAAGTCTCTTTCTTCAAGTGGAAACGCAATTTGGGGATTACCTCGTGGTGAAAAAAATAGTATCATGAATAGATTTTATAGTGAAAATGGTTGTTTCGGTATTGGTTCAGCCTTTTCTTCAAGTATTAATGATAAACTCCAAGTAGCATTAACTATTGATGACAATACTAAATTTAATCCTTCATCTAATCCTATTGATTGCTTTATTTACACCAATGGATATTTATCTTTGTAATTGTGAGGGCTTCAGCCCCTCAAACTCCCTTGCCTTTCAGGTAATTGTTTTTAATTAATTGTTTTGGCTCTGCTCGTAGAAATCAAGTAATTGTTTTTAATTTTTATCTTTTATAATTATAATGTAATAAATAAATATTAGTAATATATATAATACTATAAATAAATATAATACTATAAATAAATATATATTTAATCATGTCTGAATTAAGAACACTTATGTATGATCCCCAATCGTTTAACGCATCTCGCTGTGTTTTCACTATCCCCAAAGGTATGAACGTTGTTGCTTCTAAAATCCGTGTCTGCGATTTCGAAATATCTAATTCTAATGGAGACCAAATATATTTCAATCATTCTGGAGTTTATTCTCTTCTTCAAAAGGTAAGTATTCTTTCTCTCAACGGAACTGAAATTGACCGCCTTTCAAATATGGAAATGATGGCAATCAAACTTATGCATATGGAAAACGCTTCTCAATTCGCTGTCAATCGTCAATTATCTCAAAATATGTGTAATTCAGTCTATTTCAACAATTTAGGTCAAGCCTCTCTTACTGAAGAATACGGTCAAGATGATGGTTCTAAAATGTCTATTATGTGGAATATTTCAATGATGCTTTCATATCTTCAACGTAGAACTGTTATTGCTGAAGGTTTTACTATTCTTCTTGAATTCGCTACTCCTGATGTTGTTGGATTCAATTACAGTTTCTCCAAACCCCCTTCCCTTGCTATTGACGAATACCTCACCCAAATCCCAACAGAACAAAATAAAGTAGTTTCTTACACCACTATTATTCAAGATAAACTCAATATCTCTAAAGGTGAATCTGGTTTCAATAAACGTCTTAATAGTTTTTACCAACAAATGTTAGGTTCAGTTTATTTCTTCAATGTTCTTAACAAAGAATCTAATCCATTAATCAATGCTGTTTCCAAACCTGATGAAAAATTCCAAATCTCAATTGATGGAAAACAAATAATCCCTTTAGGCGGAATTAACACTCCATCTAAAAAATTAGGTATGTTAAATGATTTCAGTGGTTTTGTTAATCTTCCAGGTTATTCAAGTGCTCTCGAACTTCTTAATAACACTGTCAAACCTTTTTACAATATCAATAATGGTTTAAATTATTCAAATAAGTTTAGTTATGGTTGCTTTCTCCTTAACCGTTACATTGGAAACGATTTCACTGTTGATTACTCAATGAGAGACCCTGTCGATAGTGCTAAAGGTGAGACTTTACTTGTTCTTGCTGAATGTATGCGTTCTTATGATATTGTCAATGATAAAGTGTCTTTTGTAGGTTCTCCTACTGTTCCTTCCTTTTAAGTTATGAGGGCTTCAGCCCTTTCAGGTAATTGTTTTTATTTTTTTCTTTATAAATGTTTTGGTTACGCTTTTACAAAAGTGTATTTTTATTATATCATATTATAGTATATTAAGTAATAGTGTTTTGGCTCTGCACGTAGAATTAAGTAAAATGAATAATGAGATTGTAGTTCAACTTGCTAAATTTAATGATAAATCAACAACTAAAAATAGTAATTGGTCTAATAATATACAAGAGAGTATAACTTTAAATCAAGGTGATGAAGTATTAGTATCAAAAGCATTTATAGATACACGTGATTTAACAAGTGCTAATATAACTATTGAAAAAGATATTGAATTAGAATTAGAATATAATTTTTATTGGGTTAATGATAGTAATCCTGGTTCAAGTAGTGTTGGTTTTGATTCAAGTAATGGAACTAAACAGTCATGGATAGTGCCTTTAGACCCTCTAAAATACAATGACCCCAATGCTTCAAGTAGTATAGACCCAACTGAAATTTATTCTAATGGATTTAAAGTTTTAAATAATGACACACAATATATGCCACCTCAATATTCAGTTCAAATAACATCTCAAAAAACTAAAAATATAGAATTTAATACACAAATTTGCTTGCCTAATGGTTGGTCTGGAACTGCTCCTAATGTATTACCAACAGCACAACAAAATGTAATATTCGCTGATGGTCGTCCATATTTAATGTGTTATACTGATAATTCTCCATATACTCAAACTTGGAAATATACATTGAAAGCAGGAAGTTATTCACCTGATAGTTTAGCATCATTACTAACATTAAATATGGCATCAGTTAAAAAAGAAACAGAAAAATCATTATCTACAACTAACGCAAATGATTGGTTTGATGCGGGACAGCCTTTTGTTGCTAATACTACAAGTTATCCTCCTATATGGTGTATGAGTAATATTGATTATAGCGACCCTGATGGAGATGAACCTGCTGTAAGTATAATAAATTGTAATCCATATATTCAAATAGATAGGTCGAGAGGTTCAGTAAAAGGAACAGATTGGTATTGTGGTTCAACTGGTTCAGTAGGATATTCAGGACAACCTAATAACTATTTATTACCAACTATACCTATTGAAAGTCCAGGAAAACCACCAAATAAATCACTTTGTTTTAAAAATTTTATTAGTGATAATCCAACTCCCAATCCTTCTGTAAATTTACCTAATATTGCTATAAATACTATATCTGGTGATGAAATGGTTGTAGGTTTATATTATATTATAGATAGTTTAGGACAAACAGATTGGAGAAATAGTGGTGATACAACTCCTACAATTGCTGTAGGTAATGCTTTTACATGCACTAAATTAGGACAATTATTACCTAATCCACCAATAACTATAACTAATATGATTATAGGATTACAATATCAAATAATAGATTTAGGTCAATCATTTTCAACTGGTTATGATACAGATTGGGTTTCATTAGGAGCCACAGCACCACCAACAGTAGGTCAAGTTTTTACTTGTATTAACAATAATACTCTTGCACAATCAACTAACCCACAAGACATTAATTTAGTAAATACTATTATAGTTCAAGCCTGTATAGGTTATGATTTATCTGTTATAGGCGGACCAATATTACCACCCACTCCAAGACCAGTTAATACTTTAATTACTGATGTTACAGATGATTATACATGGTTAAAAATAGTATCAACTTCTGTGCCATTTTTAAATACAACCCCAGCAACTAATGGTATTCAGTATTCACAAATTATTCAATCATCACCAAACAATGAAATACCTACAAATGGAACAAAATTTGCTGCTACAATTCCAGGTAGTCAATTAACGGGTATAACTTTTTCAGACCCTACAGTCTTACAAAATATAAATATTGGTATGCATTTAAATGTAACAAATGTAGGTTTGATTGATTGGGTGTTATTAGGTGCTACAAATCCAAATCCAGATATTCCTGTAATTACTCAAGGTATAGGTCAAGGGGCTCCATATATTGTGAAAAATACAGGGTTAATGTATGGTATGTATAATAATACAGTAAATTATTACAATGATACTGATTGGGAGGATATGACAGATAATAGAAATATAACAGTTACTGAAGGTGAATTAATAGTTGTTGCTAATAGTTCAGTAGATACTTATTATGATAATTCAAAAATTTATAATGTTAGTGAAATGGCTCCTGATTCAATAGGTGATTTACAATACCAATTTAACGGTCAATATATTCTTATTATTGATATGGGAACAAGTGTAGCAAATGATTGGGGCGATGGTATAGCTATAGCACCATCTTTATTACATATTGCTAATAATGTTATTGTTAAAATAGGAGACAGCACTAACCCAGGTAATTTAGCAACTACTAATGCTACTTTTCAAATAATTAACAATGCTTATTTAACTGTAGGAATGAATATTCAAGTTCTTACTTTAGGCACAATAGACTGGGCTACATATACATCTACCCCAACTGTTCCTGTTGTAGCAAATCAAATAATAACTATAGTTAATAATACTAATCCTTATACAGCAGGAACAATTCTTCAACAAATGACAGATGTATTTCAAGTTCAAGCAACAGGTATTATTCAAGACGCTCAAATACCAACGCCATTTGATTTTACGGTTACAACATTACCAGCATTAACATATACAGATAATACTTTTGTGGTTGATGTAGTCCCTATTGATGTTGTAAATATAATAAATAACTATACATTTCCACTTGCTCCATTTATACCAACAAGTGCTCCATTACCAACAAGTAGTATATCAGGAAGTAATATTACATATCAAATTGACCCAACAGGAACTGTATCTTATCCATCATTTACACACGGCACCTGTCATGAAACACTTTCACCAGATAATCCTAATTTTTTTATATATCCACTGACATTACAAAATAATATTAATAGTGTTAGTTATTTATATGACGAACATGCAACAACAGTAAATTCATTTTTTGGTGGTCCCGAATTTACATACGGTTTTCCATTGGTTGGTTCAACTGAAATAGAATTGGCATATAATGATTCTAATAATCGCATGCAGTGGAATTATACCCATAGTCCTATACAACAGGGGTCAGCACCTGGAACTACTGATGTTACAACTCCAGGTGTTACTACTTATAATGAAGTTGTTGGTATGCTTAATAGTTTTACACCTAATCCTGATATATTAACTAATACTAATCAAACTGCTTATAATAGTTCAACCTGTAAATTAACAGCACAAAGTGGTATATTATTTAAGAAGATGGAACCTGCTTCATTTTGGCACGATATATTGGGATTTAGCACTGATTTACTAGTAACAGATGATGAATTAGGTTTAACTACTGATGGAACTTTAAAACCTATATCAAATGATAATAAAGATAGATTTACATTAGAAAGATTTAATAATGTTACAACTACAGGTTTGCTTACTTCGGCTATGAATTTTACAACTATTGATACTTTTCCTAACGCTCAAGAAAGTTATGTAGCAGGTTTAAGAGCAAATACAAATGGATTCAATAATACTGTTGGTCCAGTTCAATTAGGATATTTTCCAGTTAGTAATCAATGGTCTGCTAATGAAAATATTAGTGATTTTTTTAGAGAATTTTCAGCAAAATATAAAATAACAGGATTACCAAAAGATGGTTTTCCAACTACACCAACTATTAATAGTATATATTATCAAGCATTAGATGAAACTAAATATATTAATAGTATTAAACCTCCATTATTAGTAGAAGATAAATACGGGCATTATTTAGTTAGTATAAATGGTTATGGTGATGATAAAGGTGGATTGTTAAATGAAAAAACAAAAATATTGAGTAAAGCAATTATATCCAACTACTATGTAAATGAAAATAGTTTTGTAAGTTTAACATTTCCAGATTCTCAAGTATATACTCATGTAGGTGAGCCAGTAAGTTTAAATAATTTTCAAATACAAATAATTGACCCTGAAACAATGAAACCAATAGAAGGATTAGGAGAAAATTCTGTAGTATATATTCAAATTAATAAACAATATTCACAAGAAATGCTTTCACAGGTTTAATGCATAAAAAATAA
>Ga0228614_1000720_pt1 | contig 17272 bp, 15 predicted proteins | sample 15DmetaG_FD_190531 | JGI IMG/M metagenome (GOLD analysis project Ga0228614, IMG submission 190531) | Seawater microbial communities from Monterey Bay, California, United States - 15D | ecosystem: Environmental > Aquatic > Marine > Coastal | place: USA: California | collected 2016-10-13
AGGAAATCATTCACGAAAACCATTACCAAAAAGCAAAGATAAACCAAGGTTCTTCTAATACTTCTCAAACAAATACGCCTCAATTTCAAGGAAGTGAAGGGTATGAAGAAGCAATGAGGAATTCTAATCAACAAGTAGAAAAACAACAACCTATTACCGTTGAGGAAAAGATAGGTAGAAATGATGCTTGTCCTTGTGGTAGTGGAAAGAAATACAAACAATGTCACGGTAAATAATTTTAAAGCCACTAGTATAGCTAGTGGCTTTTATCTTTGCTCTTATTTGTTTCTTTAAAGATGAAAAACAATATTAATTCTGTTTTTGTTATAGGTACTGGAAATGTTGCCTATCACTTATTAAGTGCTCTTAAAAAAGAAGTGCAAATTGTTGGTATCCATAGTAAGGGTGTTAAAAACGCTAAAGAATTGAGTACTTTATATAATATAAAACTTTATAAAGACCTCGTTCAAATTCCGAATTGTGATTTAGTTTTAATCTGTACAAATGACGATACAATACATTCAATAATAAAACAAATACCATCGCATTTAAATATAGCCTATACATCTGGAAGCATAGAACTTCCTGAAGAATATCAGAATGTTGGAGTATTTTATCCTTTACAAACATTTTCGAAGAATAAACCATTAAACTTATCCGACGTACCTTTTTTGATTGAGGCGAATAATGAAATACTATTTCATCAACTTTTTAAACTTGGTCAAAATTTAAGTTCGAAAGTGATTAAAGCAAACTCTTCCGAAAGAAAAAAAATTCATTTAGCAGCAGTATTTATAAATAACTTCACCAATCACATGACCTACATTTCAAGTGAATTGATGAAGAAAAATAATTTAGATTGGGAATTACTCCTTCCTCTTTTAAAAGAAACGATATCTAAAATTGAAGTGAATTCACCTTTTGAATCTCAAACTGGACCAGCTAGAAGAAATGATAATACAGTGATTCAAGATCATTTGAACATGCTTGAAAATGAACAAAAGGAAATATATCAAATCCTTACAAGAAACATTATAAAAACATATAATAATGACTAGCTATAAAGAAAAACTAAACGACATTAATACTTTTATATTTGATGTTGATGGAGTGCTTACTAATGGGGAAATTATTCTTTTCAAAGGTGAGATGTCTAGAACTTTAAACTCAAGAGATGGATATGCCATCCAATATGCTGCAAAGATGGGATATAGAATCCTAATTGTAACAGGAGGTAAATCTGAAGAAATAAAAGTTCGATTAGAAGAGCTTGGAGCAACTGAGGTTTGTTTAGGATCTTCTAAAAAAATAGATGTATACGAAAAATTAAAAACAAAATATGACTTTGAAGATCATCAAGCTTTATACATGGGAGATGATATTCCAGACTATGAGGTAATGCAAAAAGTTGGAGTTGCAACTTGTCCTCAAGATGCTGTTATGGAAATTAAACATGTTTCTCACTATGAATCTCCATACAAAGGTGGTCATCATTGTGTTAGAGATGTTATTGAACAAACATTAAGGTGCCAAGACAAATGGTTTAAGGAAGAAGCTTTTATCTGGTAAAAAATAGTTAAAATTAGACTGTAAAGGTTAAAGAAAAATGATTGCCGAAATTACAATCAAAATAACCATTAAAAAATAAACGATTAGGTGATAAGTGATTTTACCATTTGTTTTAAAAACAATCCAATCAAATAATTTCTTCATCTTTTTTGGGCTTTTTATATGGCACCATTTTAACCTCTTCTTTTGGTATAAAAAACAATAAAATTAAACCTACAACGAAGAAAAAAGCAACAGATAGGACAGAATAACGAATTGACCCCGTTAATATCTCCATTATACCAAAAAATGCTAATCCAATAACAATTCCTAATTTCTCTGTTACATCATAGAAAGAAAAGTAACTTGCATGATCCGTAGTATAGTTTGGAAGAAATTTTGAATAAGTAGATCTAGCCATCGCTTGCACTCCCCCCATTACTAATCCTACCATAGAGGCTAATACATAAAACTCAACAGGTGTTTTAACGACCATTCCCATTCCACATATTACTAACCAAACAATCACCGAAACCACTAATGTTTTAATGTTACCGATTACTCTTGATAACCTTGACATCAAAAAGGCACCTAACGCTCCAACAATTTGTATCAACAAGATTGCTATAATTAAGCCTGAACTTCCACTCCCTTCAGGCCAATCTATCTCTCTACTAGCGAAAATAGTTGCCATTAACATAACTGTTTGTACACCAGTATTAAAAAAGAAAAATGAGTATAGAAACTTCTTTAATCGTTTGGTCGTTTTAAATTCTTTAAACACAAAACCTAACTCCATAAACCCTCTCCATAAGACTCCTTTAGTAGGCTTTTTTCCGAAGACATTATTCGGTAAAACTCTAAATGTAATCTGACTAAAACCTATCCACCATAAACCAACAAATAAGAAACAATACTTTGCAGGCTGATGAAAAACTTGCATCCATACTAAACAAAAAATCAACAATAGCATGGACCCAAAATAGCCCATTATAAAGCCTCTTGCGGAAATTTTATCATGGTCTTCTATAGGTGCAATTTCGGGTAAGAAAGCGTTGTAAAAAACTAAACTGTTCCAGAAACCTATACTAGCAAAAAAAACAGACAACATTCCTAACTCTAAAGGAAGGTCTTCAAAAAAAAACAAGGTTATACAAGAAAAAGAGCCTAAAAGACTAAAAAACTGCATAAACCTTTTTTTGTTCCCTGAATAATCTGCAATACCTGATAGTAAAGGAGATAAAAAAGAGACAACTAGAAACGAAGCTGCTAAAACAAAAGACATCAAAACTGAGTTTGAGAATTTCATTCCTAAAAAATCTACCATCACATTTACACCTTCAGGAAGCTCCATCTCCCTTGCTTTCTCAATCGGAAGATTAAAATAATCTGCTTTAAACCGATTTGTTGTGATAGCATCATAAAAAATTGGAAAAATAGAAGAAGAAACAACCAAATTGTAAACTGAATTAGCCCAATCGTAAAAAACCCACCCTTTGATTATTTTCTTATTGTTTTTTTCCATTTTAACTTTTTCTATTATTCTTTACCTTCAACGTAAGCGCTAAGGTATTCAAACCCTTCTGTTAACTCTCCATTTAGATTTGTTTCACTTCCCCTTGCAATAATACCATCAACATCCTCCTCTAAAAGAGCAGGTAAAATATTTTTCATTAATTCATTTCCAAAGTCCATTGAGGCATCTAAAGGAAGTTCACAAGGTAAATTATCTACCGCCATAACAGCTATAGCTCCATCATTCATAAAATCAACTTCTTGACCAGAATTTGGGTCATAACCATAAATAGGTTTTTCAATAGTACTTGGACGAATTGTACATGCGATCGCTGTATCAATATCACAAGAAATATCAGCTACCACTGAAATTTTACAATCTTCTGAAATTAAGTCTTCTTTTGTTAAAATATAAGGCGACTTATTACTCCAATAATGACAAGGAATATACATGTTCGCAACTTTCGTAAACCTAGAAAAATTAGATTTGAAGTTTTCTGGGTTGGAATAAAATTCTTTCTTATTAAAGGGCTGATTATTATTTTTCATGTTATAATCATCCACTTCTAATTGAGTGAAAACTGGTCGAGTAAAATCTTGATTCAAAAATTCATCTGGAGACACTTCATTGATAGGTAATAAGTCTAATATCTCTCTAGCACCATGCCCTACTCTACCAAAACCGGTTAAAACAATTTTAGTCTCATTTGGTAAAACTACTTTTTTAAGCTCTTCTTCAACCTCTTTTCTATCTGCACATAAGTTTGCAGGCTTCAAAGTATATAATTTATGTTTAAGACCGTAAGTTCTGAAACCATTGTAACAACCAACTATACCTGCATATCTTCCAAAACCAATAATCCTCTTATTAGACTTATCCTTTAGAACCTCGTAATCAATTAATTGAATTTTTTTAACTAACACAGCTTTTAATAAATCTCTGTTGTATGATTGCTTTTTAAAAGTATGGGAAAAAAACAGAAACTTCTTATTAGGAATTAAATCTTCAACATTTACTTCTTTTACTCCCATCAAAATATCACAATCCGATAAATCTTCTTGAAGGGATACACCTTCATTCAAATAATCTTGATCTTTATAAGAACGAATTGGACTAGGCTGAACAACAACAGTTACATTTGGGTATTTTTCTGAAACATTTTTACATTGTTTAGGAGTTAAAGGAACTCTTTTATCTGGTGGTACTTTTCCTTCTCTTAAAACACCTAACTTAATCTTAGCCATATTTATTTATTTATTTAAAACCTTTAATAATAGTATTTAACCTCTTTAGGATAAAGGAGATTCAAGTATATAAGTATCGATAAACTCTCGAACGCAACCTTCCCCTCCTTTTTTATTTAAAATTACATCAACATGAGATTTAACCACATCCATCGCATCCGCTGGACAAGCTGAAAAACCAACACTTTTAATAACTTCCAAATCATTTATATCATCACCTATAATAGCAACATTTTCTAATTCTATCGATAATTCTTTACAGTAATCATTTAAGATTGAAATCTTTTTTTCTCTACCAACATAACACTTCTGGATGCCAAGCAACTTTGCTCTGTCTTGCACCATGTTGTTTGTGAATCCTGAAGATAATATCGCCACTTGAAAATCTTTTTTAGTCAAATGAATAATCGCCATACCATCTTTGGTATTGAACTTTTTAATTTGATCTCCATTTTCAGTGAAATACATTCCTCCATCCGTCATTACTCCATCAACATCTAAAATCAATAGTTTGATTTTATCTAATTTAGAGTTTAATGCATTACTTTTAAACATAGGCTTAAAAAGTAATGAATGAAGATCAATTGTATTTTCATCACAAATTGCTTCTAAATCAAATAAGGAAAGTTCTTTTGTGTTTTCTACACCAAAATCATTTAAAAAATCAGTAAATGAAACACCGTATTTAGAGCAAATCCCTTTTATATTTAAATCTAAAAACATATTATATTATTTTATAACCAACAGATTCTGCAACAGGTTTTATTAACCCTAGTAAATCTTTAAATTCTTCGTGATTTAATTGTTGAGCCGCATCTGATTTAGCAACCGATGGATCAGGGTGTGCTTCTATCAATAAACCATCTACACCCATTGCAACACAAGCTTTTGCAAGATTTGGAATACCATAAGCATATCCCATTGCGTGACTAGGATCTAGTATAATTGGTAAATTCGTATGTTCTTGTAACCAAGCTACTCCACATAAATCTAAAGTAAACCTTGTTCCAGTCTCAAATGTTCTCAATCCTCTTTCACAAAGAATTACATTTTCATTACCTCCTGACAAAACAAACTCTGCAGCTTGCACAAATTCTTGTAAAGTAGAACCAAAACCTCTTTTTATTAAAACCGGCTTATTTGTCTTTGCACAAGCTCTTAAAATCCCTTGATCATACATTGCTTTTGCACCAACTTGAATTACATCAGAATGTTCAATTACCTCATCAATGTGAGTAGCATCTCTTACTTCAGTAATTACATTAAGTCCAAATTCATCGCGCATTTTAGCTAAAAGTTGTAAACCTTCTAGCCCTAACCCTTGAAAACTATACGGACTAGTTCTAGGCTTATAACATCCTCCTCTTAAAGTCGTTAAACCTAAATTAAGTAACATTTGAGAAGAATTTCTTATTTGCTCTTCGGACTCAACTGAACAAGGCCCACCAATTAAGATTGTGTTTTTAGAGTCTCCACCAATGGTTACCCCTCCTATTTTAACTTCTCTTTTATTTGGAATATATTTTTTAGATGCCAGTTGAATATCGTTTGAAAAAACCCAAGATTCATCGGTTTTATCTACTAAAGAAACTGGAACTTTTTTCACCCCTGACCCAGTAATTAAAACTTCCTTCCCTTGTGAAGAAATATGAAAAGCATTGTTCTCAACAGCTAATTTTGCAGCTTCAACTTTTGTGATTGTATTTTTTAAGTGTAATATCATAGTTCTGCTTTAATCAGATTTACAAAATTAACAATTCCAACTGATTTACCACCTTTTTCTAACACTGGTAAATACATTATTGGAAAAGAACATTTTTTAATGGTTTGTAGCATATCGAAAACAGTTGAATGCGCATTAATAGTAACAGGGATTTCATTGATTAAGCTAGTAACCTCAACTGAATTTAAATCTTTTAAATTATTTAAAAGTCCCTTTCTTATATCTGCATTTGAAATTAATCCTTTAAACTCTTTTTCCTTGTTCACTACTAAACAAAAACCTAAACTCCCTTTTTCAATAGATTTTAAAACAGATTCAAAATCCATTGATTCTATCTCAACCATAGGACATTCATCCAACGGAATCATAAAATCTCTTACTTCATATTTTGATTCAACTTCTCGTTTAGTCAAATTCATTAACGCATGTCCAATACTTGGAGAATTAAATAAATAAGAGCCTGAAACAGATGAACTAACCCCCATATTTCTTAAAATAAAGGAAACCTCCCCATTTACACCTCCGTCTACATGAATAGATTTTTCTGGAAAAAGTTTTCTAAACTGTCTAATTTTAGTAAAGTTATGCGCATCAAATTTACCACCACTTTGCCCTGGGATTGTTGCCATAATTAAGATAAAGTCAAAATCTTTATACGCATCAAAAACCTCAATGGAAGTTGGTGTTATAATAGCTAAACCTTTCTTTCCTGGTACATCTGATGGAATCTTTAATTCTTCTTTCAAATCTTCATACTGAAACGTAATGTATTCAACTGGATTATCTCGAAGTAACGTATAGTATTTGGAAGGTTCGGAAGTAATAATATGAAGGTCAATTGGAATATTGGTCCACTCTCTTATTTTTTTAATATCCTCAAAAACAGACAGGTCATCATTACAATCTACATGAAGAAGATCAACTTGATGTTCTTCTATATCTTTTATAACCACTTGAAGAGGTCTATTTTTATCACTATATATAGATGCAGAAATTTTCATAATAAAATTTTGTATTGTAAATATAGTGATACCAATTAAAAAGCTAGCTTTTTACAGCTAGTTAAAACGTAAATCTTAGGTTATTCTAAAGTTAAACTCAGATTAAAACATAAAAAAAGCGAAGTCGATATAACTTCGCTTTTAAAACTTAAATATTAAACTTTATTTCTTTGCTTTAGTAGTTGCCTTTTTCTTTGCTGCTGGTTTTTTAGTTGTTGTCTTTTTTGCAGCTGGCTTCTTTGCAGCTGTTTTCTTAGCTGTAGCTTTTTTACCTCTACCAACTGGTTGATTTTCGGATATATGTATACATTCTTCTAAAGTCAACTTCTCAACTTCAATATCTTTAGGCAACTTAAAATTATTCTTTCCAATTTTTAAATAAGGGCCCCATCTTCCGTTTAATAATTGAACCGTTTCATCTTCTGGAAACAACTTAATAATCTTGTTAGCGTCCGCTATTTTTTTCTCTTCAATTAACTCTATCGCTCTTTCGAATGTGACATCCATTGGACTTTCTTCTTTAGGAAGAGAAACAAATGATTTTCCATGTTGGATATAAGGTCCAAACCTTCCAACATTAGCTTTCACTACTAATTCTTCGTACTCCCCTAATGTTCTAGGAAGTTTGAATAATTCTAAAGCTTGTTCTAAAGTAATAGAACTAATTGATTGTCCTTTTTGCAAAGAAGCAAACTGAGGTTTCTCTCCATCTTCTTGTTCATCCCCAACTTGAACCATCGGTCCAAAACGTCCAATTCTTGCTATTATTTTTCTGCCAGATTTAGGATGAATTCCTAATTCTCTTTCTCCTGAAGCTCTTTCTGAATTTTCTAAAGTATCTTCTACATTTGCATGGAAAGGTTTATAAAAATCATGAATCATTTTAGTCCACTCCACTAGACCTCTAGCTATCTCATCAAATTCTGCTTCAACTTTAGCTGTAAAGTTATAATCTAATATTTTACCAAAGTTCTCTGTCAAGAAGTCTGTAACCACTACGCCAATATCAGTCGGAGAAAGTTTATTTCTTTCTTTTCCAGTTATCTCTGTTTTAGAAATCACATTAAGTTCAGAGCCAATTAATTCAAAAACTTCATAAGCTCTTTCTTCCCCATCTCTTTCTGGTTTTTCTACGTACCCTCTTTTTTGAATAGTCGTAATCGTTGGTGCGTATGTTGAAGGCCTACCAATACCTAACTCTTCAAGTTTCTTAACTAAAGATGCTTCTACATAACGTGGAGCTGGTCTAGAAAAACGCTGAATTGCTTTTAAAATTTCTTTATCTAAATTATCTCCAATTGAAACAGCCGGAAGTAATCCAGAATCTTCTTTCTCATTGAATTCGTCCTCGTCCTCGTCATCATCTACGTTCGACTCTAAATAAACCCTTAAAAATCCATCAAATTTAATCACCTCTCCTTTCGCTTGAAATACTTCTTCAATAGAAGAAGAGCCAATTTTAATAACCGTTCTTTCAAGCTGTGCTTTACTCATCTGAGAAGAAATAGATCTTTTCCAAATCAATTCATATAGACGAACTTCGTCACTCTCTCCATTTATTGAGTGAACAGAAAAATCAGTTGGCCTAATCGCCTCGTGAGCTTCCTGTGCATTATCATTTTTATTTTTGTATTTAGTTGGATTAGAATATTCCTTACCGTAAGCAGTTAAGATTTCGTTTTTCGCTCCTTCAACAGCTGTATCCGATAAATTTACAGAATCTGTCCTCATGTAAGTAATCTTTCCACTTTCGTACAAGCGTTGCGCTACCGACATTGTTCTCGTAACTGAAAAACCAAGTTTCAAACTTGCCTCTTGTTGTAAAGTAGAAGTAGTAAAAGGACTTGTAGGAGATTTTGTAGCTGGTTTTTTTGTAACATCAACTACTTCGAAATCGGCATCCTTACATGAATTTAAAAAAGTTTCAACTTCTTCATGTTTTTTAAATGCTTTGGATAATTCCGCTTTTATTTTTTCTTTTCCTTTTTTAAAAACAGCACTTAATTTGTAAGATGAGTCTGGTTTAAAAGCTCTTATTTCTTTTTCTCTATCCACAATTAATCGAACCGCCACCGACTGAACTCTTCCTGCTGATAAACTTGGTCTTACTTTTTTCCATAATACAGGAGAAAGCTCAAAACCTACTAACCTATCTAAAATTCTTCTTGCTTGCTGTGCATTTACAAGTTCTTGATTGATTACTCTTGGATTTTCAATCGCTTTAACAATTGCAGATTTTGTAATCTCATTAAAAGTAATTCTCTTTGTATCCTTCTTTCCTAAATTTAAAGCTTCATATAGGTGCCATGAAATAGCTTCTCCTTCACGGTCCTCATCCGTCGCTAACCAAACTGTCTCTGCCGCCTTTGCTAACTTTTTCAATTCTGAAACAATCTGCTTTTTATCAGGTGATATTTCGTAGTTTGGCGTAAAATTATTTTCAACATCAATAGCAGTTCCTTTCTTAGCTAAATCTCGTACATGACCATAACTCGATTTTACAACGAAATCTTTTCCCAGATATCCTTCAATCGTTTTTGCTTTTGCAGGTGACTCGACAATTACTAGATTTTTAGCCATTTCTAAATATTTGATAAATAATTTATAGTAGGTCCAAAATTAGAAACTTTGAACAAACTCTTGACAAATTAAGTGGTTTTTAAATCAAATTCCAATTAGATAAAAGATTAAACCTTCTTATATACACTCTATTTACTCTTATTTATCTCAATCAAAACAAGTACCAACACTCTTAAAGTCAAGTCTAAAGCTAGGTATTTTGTTCCCTCCTATTTTTTTAAAAATATTTTATGATTATTCTTTTATCTTATTTTAACAATAATTCAACTGACATTTTGGCATATCACCTATATTTTACTTAATTTTGAATAAAATTGATTCTATTTTAATGAAAGATATAACACCTCATAATACAGACTCTCACGATGAAAGTCGACAAGGAGAAGCTTTATTGACATCTGAAAGCACAATGCCTAACAGTAAAAAGCTTTATATTGAAAGTTATGGCTGTGCGATGAATTTTTCTGACAGTGAAGTAGTCGCTTCAATCATGGCTAAAGATGGATATTCTACGACACGAAATGTTGAAGAGGCGGATGTTATTTTAGTCAACACATGTTCGATTAGAGATAATGCAGAAGTAAGGGTTCGAAAACGCTTAACAGATTTTAGAAAACATAAAAAAAGCAACCCCAACTTAACTGTTGGAATACTTGGCTGTATGGCTGAGCGTTTGAAAAAATCATTATTAGAGGATGAAAAGTTAGTAGACATTGTTGCTGGACCAGATTCTTACAGAGATTTACCCAACTTAGTAAGTATTGTTGATAATGGACAAAAAGCAGTTAACGTCCTTTTATCAAGAGAGGAAACTTATGCAGATATTTCTCCTGTAAAGTTAGACGAAGGAGGAGTTTCCAGCTTTGTGAGTATCATGCGTGGATGTGATAACATGTGTTCTTTTTGCGTTGTTCCATTTACTCGTGGTCGTGAAAGATCTAGAGACCCTCAAACTATATTCAACGAATGTAAAGATCTTTTTGATAATGGCTACAGAGAAGTAACTCTATTGGGACAAAACGTAGATAGCTACCGTTGGAATATTACTTCAAAAGGAGAAATAAAAGATGAAACTCAGCCTACAACGAACTTTGCTCAACTGTTAGACTTGATTGCAACTGTTTCTAAAGACTTAAGGGTAAGGTTTTCGACCTCTCACCCGAAAGACATGACAGATGATGTTTTAAAAATTATTGCTAAACATTCCAACCTTTGTCCCTATATACACTTACCGGTTCAGTCTGGTAGCTCAACCATGCTTCATCGAATGAATAGAGGTTATACAAGGGAATGGTATTTAGATCGAATAAACGCAATTCACAAATACATCCCTAATTGTTCCATTTCTACAGATATAATTGTAGGTTTTTGTGGCGAAACAGAAGAAGAACACCAAGCAACTTTATCTTTAATGGATGAAGTAGGTTTTACTTTTGCATTCATGTACACCTACTCTGAAAGACCGAAAACACTTGCTGAAAGAAAGTACGAAGATGATATTCCTCAAGAAGTAAAATCAAAAAGACTTACGGAAATCATTAATAAACAAAGAGCTTTCTCTCTTCAAAACAACAAGAATCAAATTGGTAAAACAGTTACTGTTTTAGTGGAGGGTTTCTCTAAAAAATCCAAAGATGATTTAAGTGGTAGAGACGAACGTAATTCAGTTGTAGTATTTCCTAAAAAGAATGCAAATAAAGGAGAGTATGTTCAGGTTAAAATTACAGAATGTACTTCTTCGACTTTGATTGGTGAAATAGTAGAACCTTAAATTTTGATCTTATGAACTTACAACAAGTTAAGCAACGATTCGGAATTATTGGAAATGCTCCTTTGTTAAATAGAGCCCTTGAAGTTGCTGTACAAGTTGCTTCAACAGATATAAGTGTACTCGTAACTGGTGAAAGTGGAACCGGTAAAGAAATCATCCCTCAAATCATTCATCAATTAAGCGCCAGAAAACACGGTGAATACATTGCGGTAAACTGTGGAGCAATACCTGAAGGAACAATTGATTCGGAATTGTTTGGACATGAAAAAGGGTCTTTTACAGGTGCAAGTGGTAGTAGAAAAGGATATTTTGAAGTTGCCAATAACGGAACGATATTTTTGGATGAAGTTGCTGAATTACCAATGCAAACTCAAGTTAGACTTCTAAGGGTTTTAGAAACTGGAGAGTTTATTAGAGTTGGAGCATCCAAACCAATAAAAACAAACGTTAGAGTTGTTGCTGCAACCAATGAAAACATGCATCAAGCAATTGCATCAGGTAAATTTAGAGAGGACTTATTTTATCGACTAAACATTATCCCAGTCTCTTTACCACCTTTAAAAGATAGAAAAGATGACATACATTTAATATTTAGAAAATTTGCGAGTGACTTTGCTGACAAATATAAAATGCCCTCAATAAAGCTTTCAACGGATGCTATAGAACTTTTAAATAATTACAGTTGGCCTGGAAACATTCGTCAACTAAGAAATATTGTGGAACAAATTTCAGTTATTGAAACGGAAAGAGAAATAAACGGAGCTAAACTGACAACTTACCTCCCAAAAATTGAAAGCACTTCACCATCAGTAATAGACAAGAAATCTGATGATTCTTTTTCTGAAAGAGAATTAATGTACAAGTTTTTATTCGATATGAAGAAAGACTTAGGAGAACTGAAAAAATTGGTAATTGAACTTGTGAGTCAAAGCGAAGATATTTCTTTAAACAAAGATCAATCAGCAACGGTTAATAGAATTTATAAGGAAGTCAACACAGCTAATCCTGGAACCCTTTTATTATCGAATCCTGAAAAACAAAGCCCACCTACTCCACCTTCCTATCCTGAAGATACATATGACATCGAAGAACATGAAGAAGTTGAAGAGTCATTATCATTAGAGGATAGGGAAAAAGAATTAATAAAAAAAGCACTGGAGAAACATAAAGGAAAAAGAAAATATGCTTCGGAAGAATTAGGTATTTCTGAAAGGACACTTTACCGAAAAATTAAAGAATATAACCTTTCTGAATGATGCGTAAAATTTTATTTATTATTATTCCATTTATACTTTTTAGCTGTTGGCCTTCAAGTATTTCCTTTATAGATTCTGGTTCTATGCCTGCTGAATGGAAATCCTTTTCAGTTCAAACGCTAGAACTAGTTGCCGCTAATGCACCAATCAGTTATGCGCCAAACTTAACAGAAAGTATTAAAGATGGAGTTCAAAATAACACTAGGTTATTTTTAAATACAACCCAAGGTCAAGGAGAAATTAACATAGAAGGAGAAGTGATTAATTATGCTGTAACTCCTATTGCCGTTCAACCTGGAGATAACGCTGCAAAAAACAGGTTAACTGTTACAGTAAATTTAACTATTTTTATCTCCAAACCAGAAGAAGACAAAATGGTTATGACTAGTTCTCGTTTTGCAGATTTTAATACCGATGAAGATTTTTCAAGTCGTGAAAATGAATTAATTGAAGAAATTAATCAGCAAATAGTACAAGATGTAATCAACAAACTATTTTCAAATTGGTAAGATGAATATAGAACAAATTGCTAAACGGATTTCAAATCCAAACTTATGTACTTCGGAAGACATCGATGCTCTAAGAGACTTAACGGTTAAATATCCTTACGCTCAATCATTTTCAATTCTATACTTAAAAGCGTTGTCATCAAATAATGACATTCGATTTGATGAAGAACTCTTAAAACACGCATATAAGATTACCGATAAAGGAAGAATATACGAATTAATCCAAAATAAAAAATCTAAAGATAAACTTCCAAAAGAGGATGCTGAAACTTCTACTGTCAAAAAAGAGGACGAGAATGAAAGTCATGTAATAATTAAAGAGTATACTAACGAAAAAGATTCTGAAGAAAAGACTGTTTCAATATCTGAGCAACTCCATCTCGAAAGTGAAAAAGATATTTCGAATGAAATTTCTAAGGAAGACACAAAAGAAGTTAAAGACATTAGTGAACCAACTCAAGAAATTTTACCTAATGAAGATATTGAGGAAAAATCTATTGTTCAAGAAATAAAAGAAGAAATAGAAACTACTCCATTAGTAGATGAATCCAATGATTCAAAAAATAGAACTATCGAAGAAGTTACTCATGAAAAAAGCAGAGAGGAAGGTTTAACACCTTCTGCTGAATTAAAAACTATTGAGGAAACGGAAGGAGAAAACAAACAAAACATTCAACAAGAAGAAGTTACTCATTCTTTAAAAGATAATGAAGAAAGTAACTCTAATGAATTCTCAGAGGAACCTAAGGAAGAGGAAACTTTAATAAGTAATCCAGACAAAAAACAAAATAATTCAAATCTATCAACTCCAAAAGTTGAAGAAAAACTTGATAAAACAATTGAAGTTGACCCATTAGAAAAAGAAGTTATACTTCATGCTGTTTCAAGTAATTACATTTTAGAAGATCAAATAAGAGAAGAAAAAAATAATGATGAATTAAGATTAGAAGAAGAAAAGTTAATTGAAAAAGAAGAAGAGATTGAGAACGAAAAAGTAGTTGACCAGAATAGTTACGATTTAAATCTAGAACAAGAAGATGAAAGTTCCGATAACCCTCCTTCTAAAAAAATAGCATTTTCATCTTGGTTAAAAGCAAATAAATCAACTATTGAAGAAAAAGTTGAGAATACAGCCGTAAAAGAAGAAAGTAAAAAAACAGAGGATATTGTAAATACCTTTTTAACTAATCAACCAACTATTACAAAGCCTGTAAAAAACGAGGAAAACACTAACAAACCTAAGAAAGAGTTCTATTCTCCGATAAAAATAGGGAAGCAAAGTTTAGATGAATCTACACTTCCAGTTAGTGAAACTTTAGCAAAAATATTTGCCGCTCAAGGTAATTTTCCAAAATCAATTTATGTTTATAATAAATTAATGTTGATTTATCCAGAAAAAAAGATTTTCTTTGCAGAGAAAATTGAAGAATTAGAACAAAAATTAAATAAATAAAAAAATGGACGTAATATTATCAATCCTTATTATTCTTGCTAGTGTTTTATTAATATTAGTTGTATTTGTACAAAATCCAAAAGGTGGTGGATTAAGTTCTGACTTTGGAGCAGCTCAACAATTAGGTGGAGTTAAGAAAACTACAGACTTTATAGAAAAAGCTACTTGGATTTTAGCTGCTGCAATTATGGTATTTAGTATTAGTTTAACAGTTACGACTAAACCAAAAATAGAAAAACAAGTTGTTCCAACAGAAACAGAACAACCAGCAGGTACTCCTCAAGATCAAGGAGGAAAATAATTTCTCTCATAAAAGCATTATTAAAATGTCAGTATGTCATATCATACTGACATTTTTTTTTGCATCTATTTAAAAAAAAGAAATTATGACATCTTTATATAGATGGCACAAAATTAGACAGATAGTAGACAATAAAATTTAACTTAAAATTTATAAAACATGTCAAATTCATTTAAACCATTAGCAGATCGCGTTTTAGTTGAAACGATGGCTGCAGAGCAAAAAACAGCAAGTGGTATTATCATCCCTGATACCGCTAAAGAGAAACCTTTACAAGGTAAAATCATCGCTGCAGGTAATGGAACAAAAGATGAACCGTTAACTGTAAAAGTTGGTGATAACGTTTTATTTGGTCAATATGCTGGAACAGAAATTAAATTAGACGGTAAGACTTTTTTAATTATGCGTGAAGCAGATATTTATGGTATTTTATAATTCATTTAATTAAGAAAACTTAAAAGAAATGGCAAAAGAAATTTATTTTGACGTAGAAGCACGTGAAAAATTAAAAAAAGGTGTAGATGCTTTAGCAAATGCAGTTAAAGTAACATTAGGACCAAAAGGTAGAAATGTTGTTATAGGAAAAAAATTCGGTTCACCACACGTTACAAAAGATGGTGTTACTGTAGCTAAAGAAATTGAACTAAAAGACCCTATTGAGAACATGGGTGCTCAAATGGTAAAAGAAGTAGCTTCTAAAACTGCTGATATCGCAGGAGATGGAACTACTACTGCTACTGTATTAGCTCAAGCAATTGTTACTGCAGGAATGAAAAATGTAACTTCTGGAGCAAATCCAATGGATTTAAAAAGAGGAGTTGACAAAGCAGTTATAGAGGTTGTAAAAAACTTAAAAGAGATTTCTAAAGAAGTTGGATCAGATAACGACAAAATCAAACAAATTGCAACTATCTCAGCAAATAACGATGAAAAAATCGGTTCGTTAATTGCTGAAGCAATGAATGTTGTTGGAAATGATGGTGTCATTACTGTTGAAGAAGCAAAAGGAACTGAAACAGAAGTGAAAACTGTTGAAGGAATGCAGTTTGACAGAGGATATCTTTCTCCATACTTCGTTACAAATTCAGAGAAAATGATCGTAGAAATGGAAAATCCATACATCTTGATCTACGATAAAAAAATCTCTAACATGAAAGATTTATTACCAGTTTTAGAACCAGTTGTTCAAGCAGGAAAATCTTTATTAATTATCGCTGAAGATGTAGATAGTGAAGCTTTAGCTACATTAGTTATCAATAGAATCAGAGGATCACTGAAAGTTGCTGCTGTTAAAGCTCCTGGATTTGGAGATAGAAGAAAAGCAATGTTAGAAGACATCGCTATTTTAACAGGTGGAGAAGTTATCTCAGAAGAAAGAGGGTTAACTCTAGAGAACACAACGATGGAAATGTTAGGTACTGCTGTAAAAGTAGATATCGATAAAGACAATACAACTATCGTAAATGGTGCTGGTAAAAAAGAAGACATTCAAGCAAGAGTTGGACAGATCAAAGCTCAAATTGAATCAACTACTTCTGATTACGATAAAGAAAAATTACAAGAGCGTTTAGCTAAACTTGCTGGAGGAGTTGCTGTACTTTATGTTGGTGCTGCTACTGAGGTTGAAATGAAAGAGAAAAAAGACCGTGTTGATGATGCGCTAGCTGCAACAAGAGCTGCTGTACAAGAGGGAATTGTTCCTGGTGGTGGAGTTGCTTTAATTCGTTGCATCGAAGCTATAGCTGATTTAAAAGGTTTAAACGAAGACGAAAACACAGGTATCGCAATAGTTAGAAGAGCGCTTGAAGAGCCTTTAAGACAAATAATTGCAAATGCTGGTGAAGAAGGTGCTGTAATCGTTCAAAAAGTAAGAGAAGGAAAAGATGACTTTGGTTTCAATGCTAGAACAGAAGTTTTCGAGAACCTTTATACTGCTGGTGTTATTGACCCTACTAAAGTAACTCGTATTGCTATTGAGAATGCATCTTCTATTGCTTCAATGTTATTAACGACAGAGTGCGTTATTGCTGATGAGGCAGAAGAAGTTCCAATGCCTCCAATGGGCGGTGGTGGAATGCCAGGTGGAATGCCAGGAATGATGTAATTTATATCCCGAGACGTTTGTCTTGGGATTCCTCGGTCCTTCTTCCCGATTCAACTCGGATAGAAAGGAACGTCCATATAAATGAGCGAGTCTATTTTTAGACTCGCTTTTTTATGCGTTAAGATAACCTTAAAAAAATAAAAGGGTCATGTTTATTATTATGGGGAGTTATGAAAATAACTTTATCATTCTGAATGTTTTTTTATATTTCTTTCGATACTTTTTTGAGCTGAAAAAAGTATCCAAAAACAGCTTTTCAATTTTAC
>Ga0228614_1000728_pt1 | contig 17152 bp, 36 predicted proteins | sample 15DmetaG_FD_190531 | JGI IMG/M metagenome (GOLD analysis project Ga0228614, IMG submission 190531) | Seawater microbial communities from Monterey Bay, California, United States - 15D | ecosystem: Environmental > Aquatic > Marine > Coastal | place: USA: California | collected 2016-10-13
GAAAGAAGTTATGACATGGTGGTAAAACCATTTGGTCTAATTCACCTACATTCCAAGCTGAAACAATATTTCTTCTAGAATCTGGGTCTGTTTTAAGTAGGTTGATTGAGTTTTTGATTTGGTCTATACCTTTGTATCCATTTTCACGTTCATATCCAGAGTTCCAATTTCTCCATTGCTTACCATATATAAAACCTAAGTCACCCCACTTCTTTGCGAACTCATTATCTGTTCTGATTTTCTCAATGAAGTTTGATGTGGTTAATACATCAAATACATCCGTTTCTGGTGGTAATTTATTTAAATATGATTGGTAAGCATCCCCATTCCATATATTACAATTATTTTGTACCAACCATTGTATATTTGTATCACCACGTAAGAACCATAACAATTCTGTTACAATTCCTTTCCAATACATCCTCTTTGTTGTTAGTAGTGGGAATCCATCTGACATCTTATGTCGGATTTGTCTACCGAATACTGATATTGTTCCTGTACCAGTTCGGTCTTTCTTTTCAACTCCATTTTCAAGAATGTCTTGTAGGAGTTGTTTGTATTTTTTGTCAATCATCTTTGTTTTATTTTAATAGGTTATTAAAACATATTCAGAATCAATTAAAACATTATAATGCAATTTGTTTAATTTATTAATTTTAGATATGGTTAGTGTTACCTTAGTATCAGTGGTGTAATAGTATTCGTCATACGATTTTCTTTGTTTAAAAGACCCATTGAGTTCTTTAAAAACAGTTTGAAGTTCTTCGACTACTTTACCTTCTATGATGTTAAATTTAAAATTTAATATTCTTTCGAATTCAATCATATTTTTTATCATTTGTTTCATACTTTAATTTTATTGGGGTAGAATTAATTTTGTGGGGGTATATTTTATTTAAATTAATAGATATGGTTTATATCTGGTTTAGAGTCATGTGGGTTTTCGTTATGAAGTACTAGGTCTTCTAACGTTATTGGTTCATCGATTAGCATTTCTATTAGGGTAGCCACATCACCTAACTTAGTTTTATCTATGTGGGCATGTTTCACGAATTCGATTGCCTTTAACTTTTTATCCTTGTTCATCTTTATTTAATTCATTTTTATCGAAGAATATCCAATTTCCTTTTCCATTTCTTCCTATTTTGGAAATTTGTTCAGATACTTCTTTAAGTTTATCAATTAGTTTCTCCATTTTTATATTTTATATTCATTTTATCATTAAACAAGTTTTTGAATTTTACACTATTTTCATTTGATGAAGTATCTTCATCAGCTTCTGTTTTTTCTTTACTTTCTTTAGTGCCACTCATTAGTAAACATAATCTTACTTCAAGTAGCATACCTATCAAAGCTAAAAATTTAAATAAGTTAGTGTAGGTATCATCTGTTTGACTCCATGATAACCCAACAACATTTGCCATGTAGAATACTTCATAGACTAACAAAGCAATACTACCTAACATACCTAATAAAAAGTTTAAGGTTCTACCTTTTGCAATATCTTCAGCACTAGCAACCATAAGACTAAATCTAACGCCTTCAACTACTATAGCAATGGTTACACCCATTATCCAAGCTAATGTGTGATTAAATTTAGGTTGTAACGCTAATAACCAATATTCTACTTTAAATATGATTAACCCAACAAATGATAAGCATGCAAATATTAATAAAAATAAACTAGCATGTTTTGTAATTTGATGCATTAAGTTTTTTGTTGTTTCCATTTTTAATTAATTTATATATAAAACGATATTTCATTGTATCTTCTTTTGGGGGTTTTATACTGTCATTAATACATCTTAACGTAAAAAATTAAAACAGCAATTACTATAAAAAAAAACACATAAAAATGGGTTAAAAAAATGTTATGGTCTATATATATCAGAAAAATCTTCTTTAAATATGGTGAAGTCAATTGAATTGACAATAGTTAAGACTATGAATAGTAATATTAAAATATAAAAAAATATTTTAATTATTTTAGTTATTTTTGGTATATGATTCATTTTATGGTGAAATACACAGCTAACATTTCAGAATTTTGAGAAGATGTTTCAATTAAACGCATTTTCTTATTTTCAATAGATATGTATTTTAATTTAGCCTCAATCGCTATTAATGGACAATATGAAAAATATGATATATGTAGTATAGTTGAGTCTTCTATAAAACTTCTTTGTTTTTTCATTATTTTTTACTAAGGCATTAATTGTCTACTTGACTTTACTTGCGTGTTTTTATTCTGCTCATTAAATATTAATTTATCTAAATATTCTTTAGCCTTTAATAAGTCTTGTAGACCGTTTTTATCTCTCCATCTGGTGACATACTTTACTATGTTACCTTCAAAGAAATCTAAATTATGTGAGTATGCGTAATCCCACATTTCAATACCTTGATTATAGTGACTTGGATGGCATACAATTCCGTTTTCATTCTTTTTTTTAAGTGTCTGAGACATGTTCATCTTGGTTTATAATTTTTAAAAAAGTTTCTAAGTCTTTTTTGGTGTCTATTGTAATATCCTCAAATTCTAGTAGTATTACATACCAGTTTTTACCACTACCTAGATTATCACTGTCATTTGAAATTAATATTAAATCCATGATATCTAATAGGTAATAATAAAAATTTTCTTCTGGTGCGGTTATTTTTTCAAACCCAAAAGCAATTAAATCTTGTTCTTTCATTTCTTACTACAACATTTATGTTTTAACATATCGGCTTTAAGTGTATCTAAGGTGTAAACTGTATCACCTCTAACCATATGGCTCCCACATATTTTAAAATCACCTAAACTTGTTTGTTTAGTTTTACAACTATTTAACATTAAAAAAAATACAGAAATCATTAGTAATATTTTTTTCATTTTTCTTTATTTTATTTTATCAGAATTATTAATCCATTTAATAATGAAATGGTATTGTTTACCTATCCTAGAACCATAAGTATCACTTGATGCGTATCTATAACCATTTTTATCCCTCATGTTATTCTTAAAAAGTTCAAATATTGTTTTATTGCCATAATCTAAATAGTTTCTAGCAATTAAGAAGTAATATGCCATCATACCTTCTGTTGTGGATGTGTATCTAAGAACTGTCTTATCGGTGTACTCACCTAAATTACATGGGTTGTTTTTAGGTGTTCTACCTCTTAATCCCATTCCGCTTTCCCACTGTGCTTGAGCTAGTGCTAATTCAACAGGTATAAACACATCTATTGAGTCATAAACAGTTCTAGCGCATTTTTTTAGCATGGTACCAGTTATCGGTGTATTTATAAACCTGTCTCTGTTTAAATATATATCACCTCTCCTTTCGTATTCTACCCAGTCTATAGTTTTAGTTTTAGTTTTAGTTTTATCTAATTTAATTTCGCTAGGTTTGTCAACTCTTATACTTTGGCTTATTGTTCTACTAAATAATATGCCTATAATAATAAAAATAAAAATTCTCATTGGGAGTTATTTTTGTTTAATAATTCAGAAATAATTCTAAAATCATTATCTCTTTCACCTTTTCTATTGTAATAGATATATGAAGTGTGTGTTATTGGGTTATCAATTAATTCTATGGAATTACCAGAACAATCACCCAATTTAATTAATGTATTATTCTCAATAATAGAATTTAAGTCTTTTTTTAATTTATTATTTTTTATCTTGTTCATCTTTTATTAATTTAAGTTGTGTTTAACAATACCGATACTACTCGTAAAAATGGTTTCTTTGGACCTATCAACCGACCATTTAAGTGCTTTGTCAATGTGTTTTGAGTTGATATCATATTCTAACCTTTTTTCTTTATGTTCTAAAGAATCTGGATTTAAAACCATAATTAAATCAGATGTAGTTAATACATAATTCATTTTCTTCCTAAGTAAAAATAAGTGTGAAAACGAAAATTGTTTCAGCGTTTCAAAATTAAACTTTTTCATTCCTTCATTTTTTAATTTAACAATACTCAAATTTAGTTAAAATTTTTTAATTATCAAAATTATTACATAAAAAAAAGCTGAATTGCTTCAGCTTTTTTTTTATGATATATCTAAAATTGCTCTTATTTGAGCTAATTCATCCTCGTCAAATTGATACCTAACACCAGTTTCTGAGTCTTTCCACCTCCTAACTTTTTTACTGAATAGACCTCTGTTTATACCCTTTTTATCGTTTTTTATGCCCATTGCTGTCATAACACTGACTTGTGTTACATATGGTTTCTTAGTTGTTTTTCTTTTATTTTTATTAAAAGCGTCTTTGACATCTGGATAAGTATCAACTTTTGGTTTAGTTTTTTCTTCTTCCTTTTTCTTTACTTTTTTTTTCTTTACTTTTTTTTCTATTAAAAAAGTTTCCCTTAGTAGTTCTTTTATTTTATCTTTCATTCTTTATAAAGTTTGTATTATATAAATATATATTAAACACAAAAAAACCCTCATATTGAGGGTTTTTATTTAAAACAATTCTTCACCAAGCTTTTCAGTTTTAATGCGTTCTTTAAGTTTTTTTAAGGCTCTTTTAATTACTACCCTAACACCCTCTGGTGTTAAACCGACCTTTTTACTTATTGATTTCGCACTTAATTGTTCATTACCATTTAACCCAAAGTAATAGATAATTGAGGCTTTTTCTTTTGGTTTAAGGAAATCTAAAATTTCGTTTATTATAATATGTCTAGATGAATTAATTGTTTCGTCTTCAAATTTATCTGAATCTTCGGAAACAAAAAAATCAACCATTGTGGCACCACGTGCATCAGAAATATCAACAGGTCTATCTAAAGAAGAAGTGGTTATTGCGCACCCACCAAGTATACTATCAATTTTTCTATCGTCAAACCCTTCCAGGTTTCCATATAAATCACTTACTTCTGGTAGTCTATCTAACTCTTGAGCAAGTAAATCAATTTGTTCATAAAATCTACCTAAAGAGTTTACCCTATTAACTGGTATCCTTATTAACCGAGTATTGTTGGACATGAATTGCATAATTTCTTTTCTGATATACCAAACGGCATAAGAAATGAATTTAAACCCCTTACTTGGGTCAAACTTCATTGCTGCTTCTTGTAAACCAATATTACCTTGATTTACTAAGTCTTCAATGGGTGCGTTTTTATTTTCATACTTATTGGCGACACTAATAACAAACCTTAAGTTTCTCATAACCATTTCTTGTATCGCATCTTGGTCACCATTTGATGCCTTTATTGCACATTTTAATTCAGCTTCAGCACTTTCAAACATTGGGATTCTAGCAACGCTTACCAAGTATTGTGAAAAAGATTTGGTTTTGTTTTTGTTTGTTATACTTTCGGTAATTTTAAAACTTCTTCTCATTTTTAATCGATTTAATTTATTTATAATGTTAGCAAACATACAACGGATTTTAATAAAACCCAAATTATTTACCACTTTTTTTTAAAATTCCATACGATATCCCCAATGGGATTGTTTGATATCCGCATTCTGATAGTTGTTTGGATACCCATTGCGTTATGTCTTCATCTGTTGATTTTTCAACCCAATCAATATTTTGTTTCATTGTTAATGCTATTTCAAAAGCAATATCAATCAATTTTTGCGTGTTACTAGTCATAATTTTAATTTTAATTTATATAATATCCTATTTCTTGTATTTTACCATTTGAATAATACCATTCCCATGGACCATGTTTTTTACCATTAACATTATTTTCTTTATACATTAATTTACCATTTGAATAATACCATTCCCATGGACCATGTTGTTGACCTTCTTTGTTATATTCATTCATTTTAAATTATATTTTTTAATTATTGACCTTATTTTATCACCATAACATATGTCATCATCATTAGAAAGCTTGTAGCAATTTGTGGCATAAACTGAATTTCCACTCTCTATGAACTTTAAACTTTCTTCAATTGTGTTTCCACCGCAAAGACTTTCAATCCAATTTTCAAGAGTTGGCTCTCCATTTATTCTTTGTCTATAAATTCCCATTAGTTTTTTACTATGTGCTCTTATTGATTCCCATCTACTTCTGAACACCGTGAATTTATCGTCCCTTTTATCATCATATAATTTTACAAATTTTCCGTTTTTTGTTTTGTGTTTGTGACCATACAAATTTTTACCAGTTTTAGCTAAGTTTGATTGACCATAGTTTGACTCTAATACTGCTTGTGCAACGTAAATCTGATACGGTATGTCTTTGTAAATCTTAGATTCTGACTTAGCAGCTTTTATTATGTATTTAACAAATTTACCCTTGGTTTCTTGACTTGTTTTTTTTGTTTTTTTTGTTCTACCTGGATAAACTGGATTCCTGTCAACTTTCTTAGATACGAACTTGTCCAATGAATTGCTAATATATTTTAATTCAGCCCTATTTTTATGTATCATAGTTATCACATTGTCCTCGTATCGTTTAAGTGATTCTGATAACTCATCCATTTGTAAGTAAGCCCTATTAATTCTAATTTCATTATAAATAGCGAATGACCCTACTACTAATACAATTGAAATGATAATACCTAATGAAACCTTTTTCTTTTTGTTAAGCATAATTTTAAAATTTAATATTCAATATTTTTTTAAGTTCAAGTATCTTTGAACATTTTTCGTAATCTTGATTTTGTTCATAATATTCTAACCCAGATTTTAAAGAGATACTCCAATTATTCTTTGGACAGTTAAAAGTTATGACATGTTGCTCCTCTAATATAGTAGCATCAAAAATTTTTGCATCGTCTGTATTGTCCTCAATACATTTTTCGATACAAAGCAATATTAAATCAAAAAAAGTACCTTGATTATCTTCGATAAAATCAATTAATTCACCATAATTTTTTACTGAAAAACTAACCATGCGCTAATCTCTTTTAACTGCTATGAAATAACTATTAATTATTTTGTTATAATCAAAATCGTATTTCAAAAACTTTTCGTATGTGAAAAATAAGTTTTTTTTATATAACTCATATTTTGAGGGTAAATTAAAGTTCCTATTGAATGGACCATCATATTTGAACGCTTTTGAAACATAAAAAAACAAACTAGCAAATCTATCACAACTAATCTCTTCGGTTATTAAATAACTTGAAAAAAACTCGAAGTCATTTACATTCAACTTACTTAAATGATAATCAACACCATACTTTTTTATCCTAATATAATGACTTAACTCATGTGCTATTAAAAAAAATAAATCATCGCCATTGATGTTGTTATAATTAATTAGGACATTTAGTTTTGATATATTGAAATGAATTTTTTTATCTATCGTGGTTAGAGCTAAATTATCACCTATTAGTATACTATTTTTTATTTCTATACCATATCCATCAAAAACAATTTTAAGTGCTTTAAAATCGAATTTAGAAGATAAATTTAACCTTTTGATAAACTCATCAAAACTAAGTGTTGGTTGCCCTAATAACTTTTCCATCTTTAACTTGGTATAAATAAAATTTTTTAATTTTGTTTGATTTCTTATTGATTAATATTTGACCAAACTCGTTAAAAGGTTTTAGGTGATTTTCTCTATCATCATACATTACCAGTTCTTCAACTTCTGGATATTTATCAATCAACTGTAGTATTTGTTCTTTTTTATTTAAAAGAGTATTACTACCGTAGTTGTAAAGGTAGTGATTAAATTTATTAATACCAAGTTTTTTTAAAACTTTTTCAACTTCATTTGATAATTTAGGTTTTCTACCTGTTAACATAACAGTAATAGTATTCGGTTCACTTATGGTATTTGTGTATAATTCAAACGTAGCTTCAATTCTTTTAAACTTAAAAATATCGTAGTCAAGTGACTTTGGGTTATCCCACCAGGTTCCTTGCCAATTTAAGCCAGTTTTTTCTCTATATATAGTTTTATATTTGTTTATGTCGCCACCAGTATCTACGATGGTCCCATCAAAATCAAATATAATAAGTCGTTTTGAATTCATAATCTTATGAATTCAAAGTAGTGTAATTCTTATTAATACCCATAAAATGTATTTGTTGTATCTTACCATCTTTATGGACGATTGCATGGCTATTTAACCAAGAAGACGCTCCCTTGTTATACGAAAGTCTTAGTTTGGTTGAAGTACCCACACAAACAGCATTATCAAATCTAGCAGGTGAATGTGTATGTGCGGTTATAATTTTTGTGTTTAGTTTTCTAAATTGATTAATACTCCCCCTTGAACCATTGGTACCAATATCCCCATGTTGTGATAATTCAATATCTTTTGTTTTGTAAGAATCACCGAAACCTAAACATTTATATTTTGGATACTGCTCGTTTATCAAATAAGGTATAACGCCAATAACGTTATTAGTGGCATGTTGTTCTAATAGTATTTGAGAATACTTCATGTATGTTACAGAATTCTTACTTGTAGGTAATTTTCTCCAGTCGTTTAATAGAAATTTATCTAAATGACAATCATGGTTTGACCTAACTACGACTACGTTATCAAATGTTGTAAAATCGCATAAATTATTTAACATGTATTCAACTTCATCTTCCAAGTTGTTCTTTCCGTTTATCTCTAACCCATATTGTTTGAATGGGTCATTTATAGTGTGATGAGATATAGAATAACCATCAAATACATCATGTAGTACAACAGTTTTAGGTTTTAAATCTTCTAATAATTCTAGGGTAGAATCCATTACATCGATGTCTTCGTTACCATAATGTAAATCACCCAATACAATAGCTTCAATCGATTCGTTATTTTGAACAACACCATTAGACACTTTAAAATATAAGTCATAGAAGTTTCCACTTTGTTTTGCAGTTACTTGTCTTATGTGTGTTATTTCTTCATTTTCTATTTCAACAATTACAAAACCATATTGATGATGAAACTCTGACTTTTTACCAGCTTTTGAATCGGTATAATTTGGATAAGTGATTGAGCCAGTTGTTAACATCATCTTTGGCGCATATCCTTCAAGAACTGGAATGGTTTTCATGTGAACTTTGGGATGTCCGAATATGCAACTGTTTTCTTTTGACATACCCTCTAACCCACTTAATGGGGTAACTGCTGTTGCTTGTATTTTTACATCAGACATAATCGATACGGTCTTGTGTATGTCATGTCGTTTTAATGAAAGGTATTTCTGTATAGATGGGTCCCAATAATCAGTATTCTTTACCTTCTCTGATTTTTTAAGTGTTGTTGGATTGTGGTATCTACCTGCGATGCATATAATTTCAGCATCTAATTTGTTTGCATATGTTTCAATATTTTTAAGAAACCCTTTGTTTACATTTGTGGCGTTTTGGGCATATGTTATTATATAGTATTGTTTGTTATCGTTTAATTCTCGTTCTTTTGCAATTTTTAAATCTTCACTTTCTTTTTCTGTTTTATTTTTAAACCCCAGCTTTGTACACCATTTTCTAACGGTTCTTTCTGACTTGCCAGTTATATCCATCAAAGATTTCATTCTATCATCCCATTTCATTTCTTTGTTCCAATATATCTGGTACATTATTTCTTTGATTTCATCAGTCAAGTTTTTAAATTTCATAATATAATTTTTACTTATATGTTATTGTTCAGATTTAAAATCTCTGAATTTATTTTTAACTCTTTCACTTATTGGAATAGCTTCACCTTGTTCATCTATTCTAACAAATGTCATGTTGGTTGTAAGTATATATTTTTGATTGCCATTATAGACATTATGACTCCTAGCTTCCAACCTAAAAGTTATAGAACTAGTACCAATTTTTATTGGTTCTCCATATATTTTAATTAATTGACCCTCTCTACCTGGTCTTTGGAATATGCACTCATCAATACTCTTTGTAACCATTCGTGGGGTATCACAATATTCAGATGCGTATGCCGCTGCTGCTGAATCCATCCACGCAAGACATTTTCCCCCAAAGAGATTTCCGTGGAACCCTAAGTCTGATTTTTTTATTGGATGTGTAGATATTAATTTCATATTTCTTTTACAGTATATTTTAAATTTGAGTCAGAATTTTTTTCAAATATTTTGGCTAAATTTTTAGCTTCATCGTAAGTTTCAAATTCTATAATTTCTGATAAACTATTAACTAAAATTACATTTTGTTTTGCACCATTTTCTAGTACTAACTCTTTAATTACGCAATACATTTTTTTCATAGAATATTTCATTTATAACGTTTCCAATCTGGTAAATGATACCTTTTTTTATAATAACCTGGTTCAAATTTTTGAGTATTTAACACAATCTCAATAGCTAATCCCATTTCATCGAAAAGGGTATCCATTTCATCTTTTTGTGCTCTAGACCATTCGAATGGATTGCCATCCAATGGGTTGAAGTTTTCTGGTTTTCCATATAGTATTACACCCATATCTTCATAATAATCAATACCTCCCCATGGTGTTAAATCATGGCTAGTTTTTATTTGTTTGGAGAGTAAAGACTCTTTTTCAAAAACTATGTGTTTGATTAGTTTTATATGTTCTTCTTTCAATTTAAATTTTATAACTGACATCTATTTATTTTTTACAAATATATTCATTTTTATCATTAGTTCAAATATTTTGCCTTAATATTTTCAAAACATGGTGAAAAATTTTGAGGGACCATTTCTGCAATAGAATTATGGAATGTAGGTTCAAACCAAAATATAAAGACACCAAACATCAAACCCCATATTACTAGTAAATCGAAACCACTGTAAGGTGATGCTTCAAAAGTATCGAAAGATTCATCAACCTTTTTCCTTACTGAAAATTCAATCGCTAAAAATATTATGAACCAAATAATAACATAAGCAAACATAATATGAGTATATATATAAAAATTGGTAAAGGTATCCCGATACAAATAACAAAATAACCATCCCTCATTTAAGTCAATTAACATATAAATGCACATAAAAATACCAACTATGGGTACTAATACTCTGTCAACTCTTTTAGATTCACTAGGTATAAAAATAGCTAGAACTGGTATCACAAAAAAAGGGAACAAACAAAAAATTATAAGTGTTTGAACAACCTTTATGGCTATCTGAAAAAAGTCGTATTCTAATCCCCAATCAAATGCTTCAAATCCACCTTTACCATCTGGAAAAAATTTAGTCCATCTCATTTTTAATATTTTTTAATTTAACAATACCTAAATATAAAAACTTTTTTTATAAAAACAAAATATTTTCATCTTTTTTCATAAAAATGATAACCTATGTTACTATCTACCGCATAATACAGCCATTTTAATTCACCGTTTTTAACCTTCTCGCCTATATCGATAAATCTAGTTAGTCTTGAATTTTCACTCACTTTTAAAATGTTACTATTTTTCTTTAGTTTTCGCCTTTTTTTTCTTTTTTTGACCATTTCTATGTATATATAAATTATTGACATGTATAGAACATAGGAAACATAAAAAAGATAACGTTAATAGTATTATGTATATTGTAACTATCCCTTTTTCACCATTTATATCTAACTCTAAATCATACATACCGTGTATTATTGTAGCTGAAATTAATGCTATAAAACCAAAGAATTTTTGCCTTACATGCATGTTTTTCAAAACAAGTATATCCAGTAGCGACCTGTTCCTTAATCGTATACCTAATTTACCTACAGATATCCAATAACCCATGAAGAGCCCAAATATCATATGACCAATTACCGAAGTTATTGACCTCCATAATAATACATTTTCTGGGTTATCGGAATTTATACCGTATATTATATTTTCAATAAAGGCAAAACCAAGTGAAACCATGCAAACATAAAACATTACCCCTATTGGGTGGGGGGTTTCCTTATTATACTTTATTTTTGTTACTAATATAAAAACTAAAAGTTTTAATGACTCTTCTAGTAATGCTATTTCTATGAAGTTCTTAATATGTAAATATTCTAATGGGTGTGTATTCGGATTAAAAATTAATACTGACATACCACTCCAATAGGGGAATGAATTTAAAAACATTAACAGAAAGATAGTACCTACTGAACCACCTAATAAGTAGTTAATACCTTTCTTAAAACTTATAGTTTTATATGGTGCGCTAACGTAAATTATAAAACTATAAATTAATGAAGGTAATAAACATAATATGAATAAATAAAAAATCCTCATAATAATAAATATTATGAGGATTTATAAAACAACTTAATTTAAGTTAATCTTCTTGTAAAAAATTCTCTTTCAAGTAATTTATACACATTTTTGTAACAACCTTTCCATCGAAAAAATCCGAATCATTACCCATTTTAATTAACGTACCAAGTGCATTGCAAATGGTCGTTAAGTCTTCCATTACCATTGACTTAGCATCTGATTCACTTTGTATTTTATATGCTAAATCTTCTGGTTTTGTTAATCTTATTGAGTCTTCTCTTTCGGTATCTAAGTCTATAAGTATACTATTTTTCATTTATTTCTTTTTCTTTAGGTCATAAATAAGTTTAAAAGTTTCTAATGTCGTTGCACCAAAAAACATACCACCAACAAATGATGATGCTGGGGTCATTAACCCACCTAATAGTAAAAATAATACTGGCAAGAAAAACATGTGAGTATAAACTGATTTCAAGCCACTTAACGCTTTTGATAATATTTCTTTAATCTTTTTCATTTTTAATTTTTTTTATTTAATCTCTTATTTTAGCAGCTTCCTCGTAATTTTCACATTCAATAGCTGCTTTTAATTTTTCTTCTAAAGACATATCTTTGTCTTCGGATAATTCAACCTTAACTATGTACCCCAATGGTGTGTTCCAGATGCTTTTGGTAAAAGATGTTCCGTTTTCAGTTATTTCTAAAACCTTATCTGGCAGCCCAAGGTCACTATCGTCTTCAATAAACATTTCATTAAAAAGTTCATCAAAAGATGATATTCTATTTTTTTTCTGATTAAAAAAATCTTCAAATAATTCATCAAAATCTTCAAACATATTTTTTATTTTTATTCTTTGTTATCTAAATTATATAAACAAATAACAAACCATATGAATTAAAAATGACATATTTACATTAAAAATATAATGAAATATGCCATTTTGTCTATATGTGTGATTATTTATACAATTTCCATTTTATTTTGTAGCAATTGCCATGCTCTTCCTAATCTTGTTAGTCCGATTCCACCACCAAATCTAGGGAAGAAATCTAAAGCAAAGAAGTCTTCAAGCTCTTGTTCTACCCTTTCTTTCCCGAATAATTCAAATAATTTATCTGCATAAGTTCCATCCATAATATTATAAAAGAAGTCCTTCATTTCTTCTACGTTAGAACTTCTTTCTGCTGTGCCAAAAGTTTCTTGACCAAATAAGATGATATCACATTTATTAAATTTACCATCACCTATATACTTCATATTCCAAAATGGCGAAGTTCTAATTGGGAATGTCTCTAATGAAACTGAATGCCCCAACTCTTTCCACATTCTGTTTTCGTGTTCATCTTCTAAAATTTCTACCCCACCATACTCTTTACATGTTTCATCATAATCTATTTGTTTTGGAGAGTCAAATCCTAAATATTCAACTAATTCTATATTTAGTTTTTTCAATACTTCAAAATCTCCCTTAGATTCAAACTCAAACATTGGGAAAATTTTCTCATGTCTACCAGGTATTGGCTCTTTTTCATCCCTATATGATGTTGATATACAAAAACAACCTTCCCATTCTGGGTTTTTTAATAATTCATATTCTAGCCACATTTGACCTGTTTGAGGTAACGGCCAAACTAACCCATCATAAGTGTAGGTGGCTACTGAATGTGGATTCTCACATGCTGCTAGAATTGATTTTCTTGATTGTGATGGAACTTCTACGAAATTTTTTGATAGGAAGAAATCTCTTAATTTTTGTACGATTTCATGATAAACTTTTGTCTGTTGCATTTTTTATTAATTTTTTTTAAAATACGTTATTATATAAAAAAAAAGAACCGTATTGGTTCTTTAGAATATCCTAGTGTCTTCAACGAAAAGAATTTTGTTGTTCGTAACCCAATTTATTAGGAATGTCTGCAACCCAGATGGTATTAGATATCCGTTCATATATAGGACATCAGCAACTATATGGAATTCTTCTCCAGATTTAAATTTTAACATATCACCATTAGGTGCGGTAATTTCTTTTTTATGTTTTAACCTAAAAACTTTGTTTGTTATCTTAACTTTAGCCATTAAATATTTTTTAATTATAAATAAATATACGAAAATTATGTTAAATCGTCTAATAAATCATTAAACCCCTCATTTGTATCACCACCATCCTTTAATTTATTAATTATATCCATTATAATTTCATTAGGTATTTCTTCAAGTAATTTTTTAGCTGAAAACATACTACACAATAAATCGAAATCTATTAAATCTTCTTTTTCTGGTACAATTCCGCTTAACATTACCATTATCTTACCAAGTATAGATATATTATCGTCTTTTGTTTTAAGTGCTTCGTTTGTTAAAGATACACCTAAATTAAATATTTTTTTTGATAGTTCTAAATGTCGTTCTTTCATTTATTTTTTTTGTAACACAAATATACTATTTAATTTCTAAGAATACAAATTAACATAAATAATTATTTTATTTTTTTCTTTCTTGAATTTAATTTTATTTGTATTACCTAAATCCTCAGCCATCTTTTTGTATTTATCATACAGTTCATCAAAATTTTTATCAAAGTCCTTTATTTTTTCAGTACCTAGTTTTTTACTTAACATATTTAATGGGTTTAGTTATATTGCATTATAAAATCTTTTTGTCTTTTCTTTAGTTTATTTTCTATGTCGGAATATTTTAAACGATTACCCTTATTGTCAACTATTTTATTGTAATATGGAAAATACTTGACCAATGATTTGTCGTACAATTTAAATGTTTTAAATTCTTTTTTCTTTTTTATTAGCTCATCTCTATTTTTTGCAAGTTCTTCTCTTTTTTTCTTTTTAATTTCTCTTCTTTTGGTCTCTAATTCAATAAAGTTATCTATATCCAATACCCCTATATCTGTCTTAAATTGTTCTAAAGCCATTGCATATGGTGTGACTTGAAAGTGATGTGTGAGCATTATAGTTATTATCTTATTATGTCTAACGACACACCAGAATTCATTACCCTCTGAACGTTCACCAGGAGCATCTGGGTCTGGTACGCTGTAGTATCTATCACCTCTTCTATTTATTCTGTAAAATGGTGACTCTTTTCTGATGTTAAATGAACCCAATTTAATCGCATAAGAAGTATTTCTGTCAAAGTTAAAATCATTTACAGATTTTAGGGTTTTCTCTAGGTTGTTTTTCTCTCTGGTTGATATACTTTTATTATCTACTAGTGTTTGTAGTCTTTTATGAAACCTTTCTATTGAGTGTATGGTATTTATGGCTTCGATTAAATTATGTAGCTGTTCTCGAATCAATTTTTTCACAATATTTATATGTTTTTTATATTTATTTAATTAATATATTATATTTTTTGGAATTTTACTATATGAAAGGTGTGATTTGTTTCTAATCTTAGAAAGTAAACCCCATATGGTAATGACTCAACATTAATTATATTATCATTTAATTTATTGGAGATTACTTCTACACCAGTTACTGAATACACATGAAAAAATACATTATCAACTTGGGATTCTACTCTTATATATTTATGCGTAATTGTTGGATAAACGGCCATTTCTGAAGTTTTTTCACCTTCTATATATAATACGTTACTATAGGTTATTTCATCGCTAAAATTGACCACTTTTAACCTATAGTAATTATGAAAATTTAGTTTATCAATATAATTATTTTTAGTGCCATGATATATATTGTTAAAGTGATAACCATTATTGCTTTTTTCTAAAATATAATATTTAATTTCTTTCAATGTGTCCCAGGTTATTTCTGCATTTTTATTTACCTTGTTAAACCTAAACCCTATTGAATTTTCATTTAATATAGTAGCTAAACAATTTGACGGCTTTGAAAAATTATCATAGTCAAAAGCTCCCACCCTTATATTAGTTATTAAATTTTGATTGTCACCTGTATTTGGTAATCCAGGCGTATCAAAAGATGCATCGCCTCTGTTGTAATTATTTTGTTCTGTCCAGTCTCCACAATTTAAATAATAGTTTTTTATTGTTCCACTACCAGTTATAACATTAAATGATGGTTTAGACCCAAATTCAATAGGGAATATTGGATATGGATTTAACACATCACCATAAGAAAATCCATGATAAAAAGAATAATCGGGTTTTCTTACTTGTGTAACGTCTCCACCGTTTCTAAGACCAATTGAATTCCAAGTTTGTGTTGAAATACTAATGTATGTACATGGAGAGTAAGTTGTACCAGCAGTTGATGATGGTGCGCTTGTGCATCTTTCTAAATATATCGAACTTATTGGAAATACATAAACGAAATCATTGTTTGAATCTAATGGGTCATCGGGTATCATGTTATCATTTATATCACCACTATTGTATACGACTATGATTGAGCCGATTGGTACGGGTGGTGTTGAGTTAGTGAATCTGTAATGACCAGCTGCCACGCCAGTACCAATTGATGCTTCAAAATCACCATTATTGTCGTCAAAAACCCAGTTTCGTATGTCTACTAAACCAGTCGGTTGTGATGATGAGCCAACGACAAGGAATTCAATAAATTCTTTTGTCCCAGATGTCCCATTTGATATTTCGTTTATTATTAAACCTTGTGAATATGAATTAGTAACTGTAAATAACAGTACAAAAAGAAGTATTTTTTTCATTAGTATTTTTAAATATAAATAGTTTTAATTTAAGATTAATTTTTTACCCAAAAATCACCTGGTCTAGGCCCACCATTTTTAATAACCTCTAACATTTTTACTTGACTGGTACTTAACTTAACCTTAGTTAATCCCTTACCCTTAGATATCCACTGTGCTAATACTTTTTTTGCTGATTTATTTGTCACATTAGTATCTAATTGTTTTAAAAAATTTACACTAACTTCTTTACCTTGGTTTTCGATTATTGTCATTTTTTTGTCGTATATATTTTTAGATAAGTCACTAATTTTTTTCATTATATCATTTCGTCTTAATAATTTATAAACAATATTTTCTACAGAAAACTCCCCCTTGGTTTGGAGTCCAGATTTCCTCATCTTTCTAAGTTTTTCTTT
>Ga0228614_1000736_pt1 | contig 16972 bp, 12 predicted proteins | sample 15DmetaG_FD_190531 | JGI IMG/M metagenome (GOLD analysis project Ga0228614, IMG submission 190531) | Seawater microbial communities from Monterey Bay, California, United States - 15D | ecosystem: Environmental > Aquatic > Marine > Coastal | place: USA: California | collected 2016-10-13
ACCAAGAATGAGGGCGAGGGGGAAGCTCTTGTTCAAATCCATAGTCATCAAGGTTGAGTAGGCCAAGTGATGTCGTTAGGCCATTGCTCAGACTGCTGTGGAAGCTCACGCAGCTGCTGTCTGTAGGTTGACCAAGCAGTCTTGGCCTCGTTGCCTAGGGGGCTGTCGTTCATCTGGGTCCAATCAGAAGACGCAAGCAAGGCGTCACGTTTGGATCTTTCTTGGATTGCCCTAGCTGCATCTAGACCAGCCTGATAGGTAAGCTCATGTTCTGCTTTTGTGGTGGTAACGCCATCCTCTGTGGTGTCAGCGAACATGTCACGGGCAACATATTTCTCTACCCAGTTGCCATTGGCATCCTGCTCAACACCATCACGAACTGAGTTTTGATATGCTGTTGTGGTGGCCGCTGGGCTTCGAAGAACGGCGTCTAAGTTTAGTGCATCTAGCGTTGCAGCTTTCCAGACCCTTGGCAAAGACATATTGGGGTTAGCTGCTCGCCATTGCCCTTGGGTTTTAACTTCGCCTGTTGTTCTGTTTCTGTATTCAGCCATCAGAGTGATCCTTTCGTGATGCTGTTGATTACGCTATTGCGTAAAACATATAATCACCCGCAGTTAAGCTGCTGGTAATCGTGAAGCCTGACGATAGCGGGTCAATGTAGTCCGTGTTGGTAACTTCTGCCCCTGTTGTGTTTAGCAGTAAATATGGATCATTGCCTGAAACAATGCCTCTAGTGCTATCCCAAATATACCAATCGCCAGATGCGTCAGTGCGCTTTAGAAGCACAAATCTAGCACCTGACGTAAAGCCACAGTCCACGTTTGTTGTACCTGAGTGAGTTACTGAACCGACCTTGGATATGCCAGCCAGTGAGGCGAATAGGTAGGCTATGTGTGTTTCACCAGGCTCATTTGCCTCACCGTTTCCGTTTCTTACCTCGAAAGTGGTGTCGCTAATTGTACTATGGTTTACTGCATTTGAACCGCCATAACCTGAGCTAAAAGTATTAGCTAAGTACATATTCCCCGTAGTACCGTGATAAACGACAAACCCATAGTAAGATGCTTCACTGCGTTTCTTAATCCAGATCATCTCAGGAACTACCCCAAGATTATGTGTTAATGTTTGCGCAGATGCGACACCCGTGTAAGCAACGCAGTCCATGTAGTTAGGCGCACGCTTCCACATGTGACTAAATACATTTGTACTGTTGCTGTCTGGGTTATACCAGCCATTCATATAATCCCAAGTTAAACTAGATTGACTAACTTGAGCAGATGTACTCCTTGTTGTAAGCCTATTTGTACCAGTCAGCCTTGAACCAGAAATAGGGTAGGCATTTGCTCCTCCAGGCAAATAGTACCTAATTCCAAAATCTGTAACAAAACCAGAAACATAAGCTGGATCGGTAGTTCCATTCCCCTGATAATCCATAGCAAACACCTCAGTCGCACTCTCAGGCGGCGCAAGTGGGCCACGGCGTATGGCTATGTAAATCCATGTACCAGTGGCTCCATTACCAGTGCCTTCAATTCCTGTCGGTGTAATTTGAATGCCCCCAGCGTTGTTTTCTGCGTTCGATGTGTTAGCTCTAAGGTTTTTTGCATTTTGGCCCTTTGGGTATAGGCCACGCATCGTGTCCGTAATCTGCCAATCGCTTGTTCCATCAGCCAACTTCCTGATTAAAAATTGCGGTTCAAACCCTAAATCAACAGACCATGCAGAGCCTGAGTTAGTATAACTCCCACACTTAATAATATCTTGGTCAGCATCAGGGCCGAACTCACCGTCACCGTCATTGTGCGCCCACAGGTAGGCAACGTATGTGTCACCGTTATTGTTTACATCGCTAGTCCCTACTTTGAAGTCCACATCAGTTGGGGCATATGAGGCCCAGAGGTTCGCATAAGAGCTTGCAGCATCCGTAGCATTTAACATGTAGAAGTCATCATAATCATGGCGGTGCCTTGCGTACCAAGTACCAGAACCGCTTGTTTTCTTTATTACCATAAAGCCTGGTACAGCACCAAGGTCATGGCTTATGGTTTGGCTAGCAGAGGCGCTCCCCGTATAGGTTAAACAGGTGAAGAACTTAGGGGCTTTGCGAAATGTCCAAGAGACGTAGTTATAACTGCTATCATTAAGGTCATTACTAGCATCATTGTTTAACGCAAACCCTGTTGAGCTAGTAGTAAAAACAGCAGTGCCATTGAAGGCTTGTAAGCCGTTAGAAAGATTAGGGCGTAGCCTTGTGCCTCCTGTAGCTCCACTTTCACTGTCAAATATACTGTGATTAGTACCGGAAGAGCTTCTGTTTTTAATCCAAACCAAACCACCTTCGCCATCAAGGTCAACGCCGTTAGTAATCGTTTGTGTGGAGTCATTCCCCGTATACAAATATGTGCTGAACACATCCTCAACATCAAGTGCAGCACCACCAGCACCACCAGCGTTACCGGCGGCGGCTTGTAGCATCTTTTTCTTAGTAGCCATTATGTAAACCCCTTAGCCTAACGCCTGCCCAGCAGTGAACCCGTACCAATTCGTGCCACCATCACGGGTGTTAAAGACGAAGACATCCTTTGCATTTGCAGCAGCTGTCAGCGTTGGTGCCGTAGCGGAAGGGAAGTCCACGCTTGAAGGCCAAGTTACACTGTAGCCAGAGCCACCGCTGTCTTGGATAATCTCAATGCTAAAGCTATACGCAGTGCCGCTGGCTGGTGGGTTGCTAAATGTAAACGTGGTGTTACCAGAAAGAACTAAGCTAAATGAGTTACCATTGTGGCAGTTGACCGCTGGGGATGTGCCAGAGAGGGCTGCGTAGGTCTCGTTGTAGCTTGCAGCTTTAAACTCACCCGTTACATTTGGTGACGCAAAGGTTGGGCTGTCAGTTGTTGCCAGGCCTTGGTTAATGGCTTTGACAGACGCCACGCTAGCCAACTCGCTGTCCATCAAAGCGCCAGCAGCAGTGACGTTGGTTGCGTCAGTTACATCTGCCCCTGCTTCAATCCCGTCGAGCTTTGTGCCATCAGTTGCAACATCTCTGCCATCAAATGTTGAGTTGGTAGTAATTGCGCCCGTCATTGCGCCGCCAGACTTAGGTAATGCGGCGTTTGCTGTTGTATTGGCTGACGTAGCGGTGGTGTTTAACGCACTGACATCTACACCGTCAAAGGTTTGACCTGAGTTAAAGACAATGTCACCAGTCATGGTTCCACCAGCTTTGGGTAGAGCGTTTGTAGCAAGTGTACCCTGGGCGGCTGTGGCGTAATCTGAGCTATCAAAAGCTTTAACTTGAGCAAGGTTTGTGACCTCACTGTCCATCAAGGCACCAGATGCAGTTACATTAGCCGCGTCAGTTACATCAGCTGCAGCCTCTATTCCATCGAGCTTTGTGCCATCCGCTGCAATGTCTCGACCGTCTACGTTCCCACTGACAGTAATACTACCGAATGATGGGCTGTCGTTAGGCTGTACAGCGGTGCCAGCCAAAGCGCCTTGAGCAGCTGTGGCGTATGCAGTTGCAGCTGTGGTTGCCGCTGTACCTAGGCCTAAGTTAGTACGCGCTGTTGCCGCGCTCGCTACGTCAGAGAGATTGTTAGACGCAAGGAGATCACCTGAGCCACTACCAGCTGCGCCTTGTGGGCCCTGTGCGCCCGTTTCACCTTGAGGACCTTGAGGACCCGTTGCACCCTGTGGCCCAGTTGCTCCTGTGGCACCTGTTAAACCAGTAGACCCTTGTGGGCCTGTGGGGCCAGCTACTGTACTGTCAGCACCAGTTGCACCTGTTGGTCCCGCTGGACCTGTGGCACCCTGTGGTCCAGTAGCACCCTGGCTTCCAGTCGGCCCTTGAGGACCAGCAGCACCAGTTGCACCAGCAGGCCCCGTAGACCCAGTTGCACCAGTAGGTCCAGCAGCCCCAGTATTACCGCGTGGCACAGTTAGGACGCCTGTGGAGCTATTGAAACTGGCGTTTGACCCAGCTGCACCAGTGGCTGCAGTTAGACTTGTGATTGTGTTCTTGTGTTGTTCAGCAGCAGTAGCACTCGACGCAGCCGCTGTTGCTGAGGCTGCTGCATTAGTGGCTGCAGTTTCTGCTGCGGTCTTGGATGCGGTGACAGAAGCAGTCGTAGAGGATGCAGTACCACTATTGGAGTAAAAACTGGAAGCCATCTAATGTATCCTATAATCTAATCGGTGTATGTCTGGGCGGGGCGTATGATCATAAGACCACCTGATTGCTCTGCTTCATTTGCTTGTTCTTGGATCTCAGTCATCATCTGAGCAAACTTTCCGTCAAAGGTTTGCGCTCGCTCATCCAGGTAGTAGTCGGCGGCGTAACCTAAGGCACCGTAGATGATCAGGTCAGATGCTGTCTTTGCTAGTGCATTCTCATCACTGTCTGAGGTCATTGCATCGAACTCACCATAGTAGCTAATGCTGAGGGTGCCTGTGGTGGGCTCAGGGTAGAGCAATAGGTTTTCACCTTGGACTGAGAAATGCTTAGGCGTTCCTGTTTCGCCAACGTCTTTCATGGCGAGTATTTCGTGCAGAGGAATCCTAGAGAGAACTGTGAAGGCGTAGTAGACATCAATCATCTCTAAGAGGTTGTTTGGTACAATGACGTGGCTAACTTGAGCATCAATAGTGATTGCCTGGCGCTTCTCCATCGATGGTATTCTTAGGGTTCTTTCGATCCTAGTGATTGACTGGGAGATGAAGGTGTCAGCCAGACTATCTGTAATATCACTACGGTTTAGTAGCTCCTTGAAGTGGGTCCGTATGGCACCTTTGTTCATTTCCTAGGTCCTTCTGTTCTTGGCTGGCGTCTTGGCTGTCTTTGCTGCAGCCTTAAAAGCCTTGGCTGTCGGCCTACCTTTTGCACCTTTGGGTCTCATGGTTTCGCCTGAGCCCTTCTTGATCCTGGCTCTTTTCTTGTGAATATTCTCGTACAAGCTCATGGTTAAATCCTTTTGTCGGTTGCTAGAAAACCATCGAGACTTTCGTTCTTCAGTCTCTTTACGATTTCAGTTCCTGAGGCTTCCCAGATGTTGAAGCCTTCCCGCATCCACTTCTCGACTACTGTGGTTGGAATAGACGCAACACGCATGAACTCACCTGATGGCTTACCGCTTGTTTGATTGCGGCTCTCTTTCAGATCGTCCATGAATGACTGGGATATAATCTGTGTGCTCTTCTGAATGACACTGTTGCCATCTTGTAGAAAGTCAGTCGAACCACTCAGTAGGTTCACACTGTTCTTTTTGGTCATTGACGTCCCCTTAAAAACAAAAAGAGGGCCACCCAAGTCACCCTGGGTAAGGAGAGCAAAAACCCAGAGCGACAAGGGTGACCCTCATCTGACCCCTAGGACCACCTAAGTGGACCTAAGAATTAGTTCGTAGTGCTTACGACAAGCCTGTGATCATCACAGAGTCTGCGAAGTTCATGTGCTTACATGAGTATTCACCGACGATGCTGTGCTTGTCTGAATCACCAGTCTTAGCAAGCAGTGTACGTGCGAACGGACGCAATACAGCTGTCTTGAACATAGACGGGTCGATCAGCAGCGCATGTGTTGAGAGGAGCTCACGATTGAGCACACAGCGGTATTCACCATACGGGCTGACATATAGGTCAATAGCATTGACCAATGTCTTTCCTTGGGCGATCTCACGGTTACGTCCAGATGATCCAGCGAACCCAGCAACGATTTGTGCATCGGCTGGCTTGACCATAAACGTAGTTACGTCAGAACCGTTGTTGTACGCAGTTTGACCCGCTGTCAGCAGCTTTGCTTCTGTCAATGGATCCGTTGAGTTTGAACCAGCGTCAACAGTAGTTGAGATCTGGTTAATCAACGATGCCATCTTACGTGCAGCTGATGAGCTACCCGTTACAGCAGCCTGAGCGCGACCTACAAAAGAAGCTTCCACGTCTTTCTTGATAGCCTTGAGGGCTTTAGAAAGCTGGTGGGCTGTTTCTTTTGCACGTCCGTAGGTTGCCACCGCATCCGCTGTTGCACTCACCTGGAAGCTTTCTTCCATGATCTGGGTTGTGTTGGAGCGCATTGTGGTCGGCGTAAGTGTACCGATAGATGCGTCTGCCCCTTCAACGATTGCGTTGTCGGCATCGGATGCACGAATAGCGTCTTCTTGCCATTCGAAAACACGGGCGCTTACTTTCTCAGTTTTCATGAGAGTAAACATCGGTGTATCCAGAGGGCTGATGTCAGTAATGATGTCGCTGACGTCCTCTTTTTTACCGATCTGGTTATATGTAGTATAAGTTGCCATTGTCTTGGGTCTTTCTATTAATAAAGATGTTGAACTAGATTAGCGCTGCCAACGCGCCATCAGTGCATCACTCACATCGTCTAGATCCGTACTATTCTTCAGAAGCTCACGCGCTTTCTTTTGTTTCATCGTGAGAACGTCCTGGTCTGTAGCAGGGGCCTTAGTAGTTTTAAGAACTCTGCGCTTACTGTCTTTAGACTTGATGACCTTAGCTTTGCTCTTCTTGGTGTTAGCCGTTGCTTTGGTCTGGTCGTATAGACGCGCTTTGTTCAGGATCTTGATGACAGCAGGGTCAACATATTGATCCACTTGTTCCTGGGCTAAGCCTTGGCTCACAGCGTAGGTGCGGATGTCGTTGTACATCTGATTGCCCCACTCTGGGATATCGGCTTCAAGGACCTTCACACATTCCTGTGCCGCCTTTTGCATCTGTTCTTGTTGTTGTGCTTGGGCGTTACGATAGAATGCGTCAGACTCCTCTTTGAGGAACTTCAGATCTGCTTCAGCTGATTTGTGTTCACGGCGTAACGAAGCAAAATCATCAGCAGACATCTGTCGGGATGCGACAAGCATATCTACTTCAGCATATGGCTTCATCCGCTGTTCAGCCCTTTCGAGCAGCTTCTGATAACTGACGTGTGCTTTCTGCAAGGCCTCATCGGCCTCTTTGCGTTTGGCAGCAGTTTCTTGAGACTTACGGGTTAGGGATGCTTCTTGGCCGTAGAGCCGTTTAAGATCCTTTAAGGATGCCTGTTTGGTTTCACCGTCCACTGCAATTTCAACCAGGGTGTCATCAGAAATATCAATTTCATCCGCTTCCTGGTCTTCGTCTTCGGTGGTTGGCTCTTCCTCTTCGTCAGGGTCCTCATCGGTTTCATCTTCGGTTTCATCGACTTCAGTATCTTCCTGGTCGTAATCAGACTCGTCCTCTGTCTCTTCGAGGGTTTCGTCTGTTGCCTCTAGTTCATCATCGTCGGATAGGTTTTCACCGTCTGACCATCTTCCTAGTAGGGCGTCTGCAGCATCTGACAGATCGTCAAAGGCTGCTGGTTGAGTTGGCGTTTGCTGGACGTTGTTAGACATGGTCCATGTCCCCCTCTTGGCTGGTGTCGCCTTCTTGTTGTGCGTTCTTCGCCAGGATTTCATCTCGGATCTGAACGTGTTGTTTTAAAGTGTTTACCACGTCAACCAAGGCGCGGTATTGGTAATAGGTTATGCCTCGTTCTTTGTTTTCATCTGGTTTTGAGTTCACAAAGTTGTGGAAGCATTGTTCAACCATCTTGTTGACTACACGGTTGAATGGCTCGGACCCCAGCAAAGCAGCTGCGTCCTCACCTTGGCTGATGAGTTCTTGCTCGTTCATAGTTTTGCTCTCTTTTTGGTGGTTTTAGTCTGGGGGTTTACCCAGTTGGTGAAGCGATAGCCCTGACATCGTCAGCAGTTGCCGCAATCTCTAGTTCAGCCTTATCGACGAACTGTTTGTGCTCCAGCTGGGCCTCTTTGAGATCCATGCTGTCACTAGCAATGGCAGCGCTGTTCTGTGCTTTCATTTGCTCTAGCTGTAGTTTCATCTGACCAAGCTGCGCGTCCATCTGTGCCTTCATCTCAGACACGGCTGTCTGACGCTCTTGGATTTCCATCTGTTTCTGCTGCATTTCCATCTGCATTTGCATCATTGGATCTGGGCCTTGCTCAGGCAGTTCTTGTGGCATCGTCAGATAGTCTTTGACGTTCTTAATGCCGTTCTGCTCCATCACATGGGTCATCAGGTTGTACTGGTTTTCTGGTGTGTACATCGTTGACAAGGTTTCATCAGCAGACATCAAACCATGCAAAGCTAGGTACTTCTGAGCTTCTTGCTCCTGTTCGCCATAGCCCAAGTGTAGTTCAACAGTCACATCACGTTTAGAGCCCCATTCAGCTGGGGAAACTTGGACGTAGTCACCAGCAATCTCAACGATCTTACCTTGCGGCTCATTCTCAACGACCAGCTGGTACATCAGCTGATACAATGGTTTGAGGAAACCGTTAGCAAAGTTACGTGCAATGATCTTCTGGCGCTGCTGAGACATAGTTGCCAGCTGTTCAACCATAGCAGCTGAGTTCTGCTTACTGATGGCATCTTTGTTGAGCCCCTGGGATAGCCTAGAGACGCCTGTGGTGTCCTCTTTGTCTTCGTCCAGCATCTGGATTGTCTGGAAGATAAACGGGTTGAGGGGCGCTTGTGGCATAGGGTTAATTGCATCGGGGCGTGAGACATTCACAATGCCGCCGACACGGTTGTCAATAAGCTCTCTTGGGTTCGTTAGACCACCTTTAACCACTGTGTAGCGCGGGTTATTTGTCATCAGCGCGTGATCTAGGATAGACCTAGTTAGCACCGTTCTGGCTGTCTGGATGGGAACTACCTTGGAGCCAAAGTTAGAACCAAAGAACGCGTGGGGTATCGGTAGGGGAACAAAGGGAATAAACGGTTTATACTGGCATTTCTCTTTGTCTAGGATGACGTTGCCTGCCTTGATTACTTTGTAACTCTCAGCAATACCAGAAGCGTCCAGATCGATGTCGAGATAAACCTCATACACCGTGACACTACGGACCTGATCTTGGAAACCTGAGGCGTTGAAGCCACGGTCTGAACCAATCTCTTCATGCCTTGCCAGCACCTCTGGATCAGTCTCCATTTCCACATCATCATGGTCTGCAATCTTTGCAATAAGCTTTTCATCATAACCAGCCTCACGTAGCTCAGAGATTGTCATTTCAGTTCTATGACCACAGAAGCTTGCCAATTCTAAAGAACGGCATTGTGGCTCAATTATGAACTGCTCAGGTGGAATAGCCTCAATGGCAACCTGGCTGGTGTCTTGGAATATTCTGACGTCACCAGAGTATAAACCAAGCTCATCTTGCTCTACTTCTTCGATCTCGACGTTCTCTTGAGCAACCAGTGCATCAAACTCTTCTTCAGTAAGATCTTGGATTGTCTGAAGGTAGCTGTCTTCACGCTCATCCCAGTAGACCTTGGCAATACCAGCCCGTGCCACCAGACCATCGTGGATGGCTGACTGCATAACCTCAAACAGGTTATTCTGGCGGTTGGCTACATAGTCACAGTAGGCTGTAGCCACATCAGCAATACGCTGGTCTTCACCTGTGTTGGCAGCAAAGCGCACGGTCTTGTAGCCTGTGCTGAAGGTTTCTAGCAGCGCAGCTTTCATAGACTCGACAGCATCATAGACGTCCATCGATACATACTTAGAGTTGCCATCGTGTGCCGGTTTGGGGAGCGTTGCGTTGTAAAAGTCTACTACACGCTTTCTCTCACGGCTCACTTGGCTATCATAGTAACCGATAGATCTGCGGATGTTGTCATCCAAGATCGAAACTAACTTATCGTCATCGACCTTCTTGTAGTCTGTTTTATCCATGATCATACCATTTCAATGTAATAGTCATCTGCGCTTTCTATCGGTTCCCAGGCACCCTGATGTACGTGGTTGGCTAAAGCTAAAGACATGACGCAATCGTCATAGCAGCCTTGTTCAGCTTCCATCGACCCTGTCTCAGTGACCACGTAGGTGAGCATCTCACGAATGGTGGTTTTGTCGTTGAGTTCGATCTCACTGTCACGCGAGGCTGCTCTGAGCTCATCAATGATTAGGGGCTTTGTTTTAGCTGTCGTAGTGAAGCCTAACTTGATGGTCTCTTTGTCTGTCAGCTTGTCTACTTGGACTTCCGTAAAGAAGTTGGGGTAGGCCATATCCTTGGCGAGCCTAGTACACGTCAGAATACCGTGACCGTTGTTCTCAACGATAATGTAAGCTGTGTTAAAGAAGTGACCTAGGTGAAACAGGACTTGTGCATAGTAATCTGGATGCACGCGACCTCTCCAGACAGCAACCTGGCGTTTCTTACTGTCTAAGACCTGAGCCACTGAGTAGTCACCACCACGGACGCCCATAGCGACATCTGCACCTATGACATACTGCTCACCAGGATCTATCGGGCGATACATCGTGAGCTCTCCACGGACATTGTGTAGGAACTCCTCGCCCTCTAAGGCTAGGCGCTCTTTAACGTCCAGTGTGTTACCTAAAGCCTTCTGTAGTTGCTCTGGGTTAAACACAGGGCGACCAGTTGTCAGGAAGGCTTCCTCAGCCTCTGAGGGGTACTCTTGTTTGAACAGATCTATGCCGTTTTGTGCAATCTTTCGACGTCTGAACATCAGTTGCTCGTCATCTAGATTATACTGGTTGGCTAGCTCTTCTTCCTCTGGTGTACGCTCGTAATTCTTAGGGACTGCCTCTCTGTATTCTGGGTCGGCGAACCAGGGAATAAACACTGGAACATAACCGTTAGTTCCCTCGACTGCCCCCTTCCACAGGTCGTAGAAGACGCCGTTGACGCCATTGGCTGTGCTTTCGACAAAGACAGCTGTGCCTTTTGCATTTGGTACAGCCTGGGTCAGGGAGTTCCAGTTGTCAGCAGCTGTTGTCTTTGACCAGAACGCAAGCTCTGAGCAGTGGACATGGGTCAAGGTTTCGCCCCGCCCGATAGCCTCACCGCCAGCTGTGGCGACCACATAAGAACTGTCTAAGACGTCAAACGATAGTTCACGCCGCGAGCTATACTTAGTGTGTGGCTTTAAGATCTCTGGGCAGTTATCGTGATATCTCTTGGTCATATCAAAGAGCGCACGGGTACTGTCTGAGTGGTGGGTAATTACCAGTGACTTCTTGGCTTTGCGCTGTGAAACGCTGAAGTACAAGTAGCCACCCACGTAGGTGCTAAGGCCCTGCTGTCGAGCCTTCAAGATAATCACACGAACTTTGCCTTCAGTCTCCATCTGCTTGGTGACAGCATCGTTCAGTATCTTCTGGGCTGGCTTTAGTTTGAGAGGGGCAATCTCGCCCGTCTTGGTACGGATCTTCAGTGCTGCTTTGGAATAGAACTCAAAGTCATCATAAAGACGCTTTCGTACCGCTTTTAGTTTGTTAGCTTTCGCTGACATCCTCTTGCTCTCCATCTTCGTCATCAAGTAGCGAAGTTAAGAAAGCTTCTGCGTTACCAATCGTTACTTCCGATTTCGCCACGGGTTTGATCTTGGTAAAATCGAGGATGATCTTAGCGGCCTGCAGGCGATCACGGTTGTGTACTGGTGTACGCATGATTTCAACAGCTGTCTCCAGTGCCTCTGCAGCGCGGGGATCTTCTATTGGGGTTTCTTTTGTCATGATACTTACAGCCTTCTTTGCGTCTCGTTTAGCCTTGTCCACGATTGGTTTAATTGTTTTGACAGTGTGTCCGTCAGGTACTCCTAGGGGCCTACCGCCCTTTTTTCTTGTTAGGAGCATCAGACGGTACTTTGCTCTGCCCTCTGGTGTCTTGTGCTGCTGCACTACTGCGTTTGTCTCTGGGTTTCGCAGTGGACCTTTCACTCGCTTCTTGCGTGGGACGTTTGGTTTGTGACCCATTCGATTTCTCCAATATCTGGTGTATGATCGACAGCGTCTGAGGGACTTGTTTACAAAAGACATCGGCGGGGATGCCTGGGCCCATCTCTGAGAAGATAGTTTGCTTCTGTGTGTCTGTGAGGATTTTAGAGGCTTTAACTTTCTCAATAGCCTCTATGATTGGCACCAGGTCCAATACAGTTTTTAACATGTGTGCTTCCTTGTTGTGCTGGATTAGGCTGACAGCATACCTTGGGGCATTGGTTGGTTTAATGCTCCAGGGGGCATCTGCTGCTGCTGACGTTCTTCTTCCTCAGCTTGCTCTTGCTTCATGAGCATTGCCATAACGACCGCAAAGGCCATCGCTAGTGGGTGGCTGTAGAAGCGGATCTTAGAGCTATTTACAAAGAACGCCCTGATGGCTTTGGCTGTCTCAGGTGCAACGCTCTTCATCTTCTTAGGATCTTGAAGATATACAATGAGAGGATCAACAGTAAACTCTGGGATGCTGCGCGAGTATTTCTCAAAGTTCTTAATGCGATCTCTAAGCTGCTTTTTTGCATCTGACCCAGAGAGCATTAGCTCAAGTTTTTGTTTAGCTGGCCCTGTTGGCCTTACTCCGTAGTAAACACCATCACCCACAAAAGACTCATTGTCTTGGAGAGACATAATCTCCTTGATAATCTTGTTTTTCTTAGCGCTGGGCATCGTTGCTAGACTGCCAATCATATGCTCAAGAGTATCTATTGGTGCCGCATCTTGATTGCCAGTTAGGTAGTTTTTACCCATGTTAACATTTTGAGTTAAGTTACCCTCAATGTCTCGACCAGCAATACCATGAGCAACTTCATGAAGTGCCGTTAGATAAGACTTAAATGGTCGAACTACTTGCCCACCCCTAATTATCTTAGCTCCAGGGGCCAATGAGCGGGCGATATTCTGCTTACGCATGTAAACTCCACCAGCGTCTTCCCCACGCTTGCGGTTCTCACCTGTGAAACCACCATCGTCTAGCATAGCGTTGTGGTCATTGAACATCTTGAGGGTAACACCAACTGCCTTAGCTAGGTGTTCGACCATACGTTGGTCTTTGATGCCATTCTCATAATCAGACCCAGGCTTGCCAATTTCAACTAAAGCCCGTGCGTGATTTGCGTGGCCTTTTACTTCTTGAACATCGGGGATAGCACCCCTGGCAATGGGTCCATCAGGACTTCCTTGAATCCGCTGGGCGAGGATGCCTGCGACTCCTGTGGGTTGCTGGTTGAATCTTGCATCGGAATCGACTGGCCCTCTTCCTCTTGGTCCAGCTGCTCCAGTAGATCCCAGTCCACCTCCGACAGCCATTGCTTTTCTTGCTTCGACAAGTTTTCGGGCTGCGTTTGCGTAGTCTGGCGCTTCGTCATCTGCATATCCTCTGCTTTCCTGACCTTCGGGGGCTTTTGCTGTATCATATAGGCGCTTTTCTGGATACCACAAGAGAGCCTGCAAGTCACTCATTGTAAGGCCAGCGTTTGAAGCCCTAGTCACCGTAGGCTCTGAGTTTAACCTTCCTAGTGCTTCAGTGAACACAGAGCGGATGAAGTCACGCTCTTTAGCGCCAGCTGGGGCCTCTACCTGACCATCCCTATACTTAGCAAGAGAGTTAGCTGCTTTGCGAAGTTCTGGGGATATCTGATTAAGGCTTTCACGCCAATCCTTTGATGTTGACTGCTTGGCTACATATGCCGACAGTTCATTCATGCTCTGGTTTGACATAGTTTTGCCAATCTTGATACCAGAAGGCCTCATTAACCTACGCAAATCCCTAAGCTTCGCTGACTTTTCAGCTTTTACCTCTGAAGAATCCTTTGCGTTTGGTGACATATCTGTAATCATAGATTTAATCTCAGAACGCTTCTTCTTTTCCATAGCTGGATTCATTTTAACTAAAGACCCGCGCATGCGGCCAACTGTACGCATTAGCCAGCGGTCCATAGTTAAGGCATCAAAGTTACCATAGAGATTACTGAAGAAACCATTCCCAATCTTAGGGCCTAAAATGGATGCCCCACGAACTAAGGTATTCTTACCTTCACCACTGATTTGGACATCATATTCTTGTTCAATCTGCTTAACGGGGACCTGGGAGTTCATAAAGTCAGCAAGTAACTGGTGATCACCTTCGTTACTGTTCGTTTGACGCTCAAACTTCTCAAGCATTGTGTGATATTGCTGCAGGCCGCCATTAATTGCTTTAGCTGCCTCACCAATACCTATGTTTGTAGGAAACCGACCAGTTCTTTGCAGTGTATCGTAGGCATTTGCAGCTAACTCAAAGTTCTTATCGACTTTGGTGCCATTAGAGGTGACCGCCAGAGCCCAAATGAACTGTAATTTGTTAACTGGGTTGGTTTGGATTTCTGGGTAGATCTCTGACAGGCTACTAAGAGCGTCAGTTACCGTTCGATCATACCAACCAATGGCATTTGAGTTGTCTTTGAGGGCTTCTAGAGCGTCAGAGACAACGTGATCTGCAAGGCGACTTACGTTTTCTGTAGATAGCTCAGTTAAATCTACACCTTCTTCCTTTTGTGCAGCCAATGATTTCTCTTGGAGTGCAAGCTTAAGGTCCCGACCTTTTGCAAAGTTGGAATCTTTAGCAAAACCAAAGGCTGTACCCAATTGGTTAGGCATTTGTATATTTGTAGATTCGCCGCGTGGGATCTCTGGTATGCTGAGAAGGGGGCCATCTGTAGAAACCTGAGGACGCTCTGGGCTCTTTGAGACAATACGCACTTCATCATATACGGGGTGAATCTTCCCTCGGACACTGATGTTGCCAATCTTGTTTCCAAGCTCCACCTCACCTTGAGTGGTCGGGCGTAACCGTGGTTCACTAGGTTGGTTGGGGTATGTCTGAAGTGTTACTGGGTTCTGGAAGTCAGAAGACAAAGCGTAGTGGTGCTTGCCGCCTACTTCAGTAGAAACAATGGTGGCTGGGCCATCATAGTCGATCCACTTCCAGCCTGCTTTTTGTTTAAATAGGTTGACCTTTACCTTGCGGCCATCAGCTTTCGTGGCTGGCTCAGAGAAGTCATCACTGGTATCTAAGACAGGCTTACCGTCAACGATAGAAACCTTACCGCCTGCATAGGTATTACCTGTGAGGTCTTCCTTTGTATCTAGGTCAATATAGTTGCCGCCAGGTGTAGGATCCTCGACCCCAAACATCTGTTGCATCCTGTCGTTGTTAAACGGGACAGGAGCAATCCTAGCAAACCTAGGACTGTCTTCAGCTTGCTGCTGAGGACCAGTGATCTCCAAGATCTTTGCTTTGATACCAGGGTTGTTCTGCTCCAGTTGATTGAGCATGGCTTCTACAGACGCTGGGTCCATGTTGCCTTCCGTGATCTTACGGGCAGCACCCTCGGCCAACACTGTGGTTCGCAGGCGCTCTAGTGAATTAACGTACTCCAGTTTTTCACTTAGGGGTGCTGTATCACTAACCTTAGCTGAATCCTGTGCAGCAGCCTTATCCTTAGCAGAATTAGCAGCCTCAGTTAACTGCTGCGCCTGCTGAAGTGGAGACTGCTGCTCTGCAGTAGGAGCAGCTGGAGGCTGATCTACAGTAGGCGCAGCTGGTGGCGTATCACTAGGGGATTGCAGACGTCCAACACGGGCTTGCTGGGCAATCACACGGTCAGCATACGGTTTAACGTACGTGTCAATAGCTTCCTGAGACACGCCCATGTTGCCCAGATCCTCGACTATCTCAGTCATAGCTTCGACTGGGTTAGGGCCAAGGCTTGCCTGCATGTCTGCGAGGGCTGTCGCTAGCTGGGCTTTGTCTAAGGGGGCCAGAGTTGTGTCATCTGCAAGCTTAGATTCTAAGTTCCTGGCGAAAGCGTTGTTGTCGCTCTTGCCTGCCTGGTAGTTCTCTGGGGTTGTAAACTGGTTGCCAGACTGGGGCTGACCTTGAGGCTGACCAGGTGCTGCAGTCTGTGCTTGGGTCTGCGCTGGTGGGCTTTGGTCAACATTGGGCATGTTCACACCAGCGCGTTGGGCTAACAGTTGATCTGGATTAGCTTGACGTTGGACTGTGGTGTCTGGGGTGTTTAGGTGGTGGTTAATAATAGGAATAATGTCATCAAGTCTACGGATCTTGTTATTGCCACCATCCATGTTCTTGCGGATGTCAGTAAAGACATCTTTTAGTGCCTTTATGTCTGGGTTTAAGGCTTCAAGCTCAGACATTACTGCGCGTAGACCATCTCTATCTAAACCTGTGCCTAATAAGACTGTCCCAACAGGGCTATTGTCTTTGTCTGACTGAGCCAGTTTACCAAGCTCTAAACCCATTTGATCATCCTCAAACTTGAGTTGATCTGCTTGTGCCTGACGTTTTGCTTCAGCTTCTACTAAGGATGGACCCGTAGGATCTTGAAGAGGTGTTTTGCCTTCGTTCTTGCGTACAAAGCGGTCTATTGCTGCGCGGCGTCTTGTGACTGCATCAATGGTCCGACCACCAGCAACAATGCCAAACTGAGTTGGTAAGGATGCACCAGCACTTAGGATGGCTGTGCCTTTGTTTAGACCAGCTGATATCATGCGTGACGGGTCATAAGATCCATCTTCACGGGCAAACGGGTTGAAAGTGTCTGTGAATGAACTTACGCCGCCTTTTGTCCCGCTTCTAAAGAGATCTGTGAGGACATTGCTTTCGCGCATAAGGTTGGCAATTTGATCACGCTCTTTGCTAGGTGGTAGCGCATTCAGAATGGCATCATAGTTTTCTTGGTCAACTTTAGATTTGACCTTGTTCCTAGTTTGGCGAATAGCAATCTGCGCTTTGGCATACTTATCAATAAGCTCTTCTAAAGTCTTGGCTTGTTTGGGATCTAGGTAGCCTTTGACCGCTGGGTTGGTCACAATAGCTTTCATCTCACCAGTAATAGCTTCGTGAGCAGATTCTAAAGTCTGTTTTGCTCCACCGTCTTTCTTTACGTCTTTAAGATTATAGCTGTTGTTTTGCGACAGTGTCCGTAAGCGCTGGGCTAAGGATGCAGCAGCTGCATTGTTTTGCACTCGCTCTTCTTTGGTAGCCGTGCCTTGGCCTTTCTTGTTTCTAAGAATAGTTGCTTCAGCTGGGGCTGTTGCAAGTTCTGCAAGGCCTTCTAACCAGACATCTTTCCAGTCTACTTCGCCATCTAAGACTTTAGTAGATACACCTTCCCC
>Ga0228614_1000761_pt1 | contig 16539 bp, 17 predicted proteins | sample 15DmetaG_FD_190531 | JGI IMG/M metagenome (GOLD analysis project Ga0228614, IMG submission 190531) | Seawater microbial communities from Monterey Bay, California, United States - 15D | ecosystem: Environmental > Aquatic > Marine > Coastal | place: USA: California | collected 2016-10-13
CACCCGCATCATTGGCAATCGTAAAGCTGGAGGTTTGCGTCATCTCAGCGTTTTCCTGTTGCGGTCATTGGTCGGATTTCAGCGAACACGTCAGGCCACCTCATCGGCATAAAGCCGCAATTGGCTGACGATCGGCGTATAAGACGCGTCTTTCGTCGTCAGATGCGCCCGCGCTTCCACCGCGCGGGCTTCGATTTCGTGGTTGTCGAGACGACCCCAGGGACCCCAGGCGGGCGTGCCGGCCGGATCGTCATCGGTTTCGCGGATCTCAAAGAGCACGTCGATTTCCGCGCCAGCCGACCCATCAAAATCCGCCCAGGTGTCCATCAGCGCCGTGCGGGCATCGATCCGGTCATTCAGCGCGAGGGCGGCCACGCCGATCTCCGAGCGCAAGCGCACGCGTTTCACCGCGCCAAGGTCGAGCCCGGCGGCAAAGCCGTACCACCCCTCCATCGCGGTCACTTGCGTCACGCCATTTGCGGTTGTCGTGGCGAGCGTCAGGTTTGCCCCCGTGATCTGCAGCCCTGATTTCGGGCCGACAAATCCGGGATCGGCTTGCAGAAAGTCCAGCGTCGAGAAGGCCAGCACCTGCGCGCCCTTGGTCGAGACCCGGGTTTCGGGTCCAGCGCGGCCGCCGCTGTCTTCCGCGCGCACCAGATAGGTCCCGGGTTTCAGCGGCACGACGGCGATGGCCTCACCGCCCGAGACCCGGTCCATCGAATAACTGTCAGCCCAGGTGGCCGTCGATTCCTTTGAGTGCCGGATCACGACATTGCCGCCCACGCGGACATCAGGATCAACCGAGCGGGACCATTTGAGGATCGCAAGCCCACCCGCTGTTTGCAGCGTCACGTTCTCTAGCTGCGCTGGAGGGGCGGTGAGCCCGAGGATTTCAACCGCTGTCTCCTGCCAGGGCGAGGAGACGCCCAAGACCGAGATCGCCTTTACGCGGAAAGCCCAAGCTCCCGGCGCAATGTCGCGGATTTCGAGCGCGGTGCCATCGGTGCGTCCATAGTCGATCCACTCGGTTGCGCCCGCCAGTTTCCCCTGCAGCTGGTATGCAGAGATAAAGCTAGACGGTGCAGCTTCCCAGCTGATCTTCGCCAGTACCTTCAGCCCGCCACCATCCCGCGTGACATAGAGGTCTTCGGTGACCTGCGGTGCGCCGGCGGGCGGAATGTCGTAGGCATTGGGCAAGGCTGTCCGTGGGGCAGCTGCGTAGATCTGCTGCTCGGACGCCGACCAGTCATAGACCAAGGGCGAGGTCTCACGCAGCACAAGTTCCGGCAGGAGCAGCGGCCCATCGCCCGAGGCCGTCAGATCAAGGCTCACCCCGTGCACCTCGAAGGGCTTCGCGGCAAAGCCCCAGCGGGCGTAGGAGAGCGTCACCACATCCCCGACGGTGGCGGCCCAGGCTGAGAGCTTGCCCGAAAGCCGCACCGTCATCTGCCGACGCGCGCGTTCAAGCTCAATCTTGGCCAACCGCTGCGCCATGGCGGCGGAGATCGTGAAGGGCAGCGAGATATCGCGCCATTTCCGCTCGCCACCGTCCTCGGCCAGATAGACATCCGACGCGTAAGCCGGAAAGTCATCCGGTTGCCAATCGTTCTCGGGGCTGACGAACTGCCCCCGCACCCCGTTGAAGTTCGACGACATCGTCACGCGCGTCGCCAAGGTCAGCCCGCCCTCGCGGGCATGGTCCGATGTGAGCGCCACGTCAGGTGCGCGCCATGCTCCCGCGTGGATGCGCCAGGACCCGCCCGAAAAGGCACAGCGCCCGGCGAAGGAGGAGAGCATCCCCTCAATGATTGTCTTCGGGACCTCCGAGAGGGTGATCACCCCGTTGCAGGCGTAACGCGGCTCTACCCCACCGCCGGCGAGTGGAACGATCTCGTCGCAGATGTTCGCGGCTTCGACCAAGGAGATCTCGTCAATCCCGTCGGGCTGGCCGATGCGCGCCCCGATGCCCCAGGTCGGGTTGGCCATATAATCGGCAAGGCATAGGGCGGGGTTTTCCGAATAGCCTGCGGTTTGCGTCCGCGGATCCCAGATGTCGTCCTTGCCTTCGAGATCGACCGTGATGTTCGGGATCCCGCCCGGAAAGGCGTCCTGGTCATAGGTCAGCCGCAGCCGAATGGCCGCACAGCCCCGAAGCTGATGGTTCTCGGTCCATTTGTCGGGCAGCGCTGCCTTGAGGCCCGCAAAGGCGGTCTGGTTGGCGGCACCCAGTTTCTTTTCGACGACGACCTTTCCGGCCCAGCGGCCCTGCGCGACCCCAGCGGCATTCACAGCCACTTCGCCTTCAAAATAGATGGCGCCGATCGATTTGACCCGGTGCGTGGCCAGGACGATCACCAGATCGAGGTATTTGTTGTCCGACCCCGAGGCGTGCAGGAAGACGATGACCCCACCCTTGCGGGTGCGGCCATAGACGAGATCGCGCGGCACGACGGGCTCGCGGATCGTCACTGTCCGCGGCCGCATCGTGGTTTGCGGTTTCGGCATCAAGGCCTGCGCCGCATAGGACAGTAGTAGCGTCCCGCCGATCCGCAAGAGCGCCGCGCCAATACCGCCTGCAGCCAATACGCCGCTGATCGCCCCCGCGATCGCGGTGACGGCTGTCACGATGAAGGGCATGGAGTGGATCCGTATTCAGATGGGCCAGGCAAGCCGGCAAGAGGTCAGCGGTACGGTTACGAGGCCCTCGGGCGCCATGCCAACTGCAGTGGCCCCAGTGCAGATGCCGAAGCCAAGACCGGTGTCGGCCAGAACGATATCGCCGCGCCCAGCGAGAAGAACGGCGGGGCGCGGTTCGCCCAAGAGAGTGCGGCCCATGTCCACAAGCGAGGCCCAGCCCAGACGCCGCATGACCCTTTGGCCGCCGAGAGCCGTGGTGTAGCGCCCGCGCCAGAGGGCCGCAATGTCCTCACCGCCGGTCAGGATCATGCGTGTCCCGAATGCAAAGGTCGGGCAGTCATGGACGCTCCAAAGGAAAGGCTTAGCCCGTGCGGTATCGATGGCTGCGGCGAGAAGGCGTTCCCAGTGATCGACGCGGCGGAGCATCATCCGCGCCCCCAAGTGATTTCGCGGTCCTGGATCGCTGTCACGTATTCGAACCCGAGATCGCCCGGGAACAAGACCTGCTGGCTTTCATGCGTATAGCGCCAGGTCCGCGCCACGGTCAGGTCGATCAGACGGCTTTCATAACTGATCGTGATCGTGCAGGTGTCGGCGTCATCCTTGATTTCCGGGACATCGAGCCGGCCAGAAAAGGCCTGAACCGGATCGGCGATGATGCTACCATTCTCGGCCAGAAGCCCCAGCCAAATACGGCCCGGCAGGCCCTGGTGCGCTTCCTCGATGGCCATCTGCACGAGGTCCAGCGGCACGCCGGACAGCGAGACGGCCGTGCCGCCGGCCACGACCTCTCCGGTTTCGTCGATGGCCCCGAGCCCGAGCAAAGACCCAGCCCCCGCCCAAGCCTGGCCGTTCCAGATGACCTCTCCAAGCCCCGACCAGATTCGAACCCAGCCCGTTGCAAACTGGCCCTCGAAGAAGATGACGGGTCGCAGGCTTTGATCAGCCAGCGCAGTGGCGAAGGCGACAGTAAGATCGCGACTCATCAGAGGGTCCTCACTTGTTAAAGAGCTTCGCGGGCGGAGATCGTGAAGCGGTGCTGATCCGCCCGACCAATGACCGAGGGGACCGGGGCCGTCAGCCGCAAAAGGACCGACGGGGCATCAAGGCCGAGGAGCGAGCCAACCGGCACAGAAGCCCGAAGCGGCGGCACGAAGGCGAGCGTGGCCTCACTGCCTACGGGCGTCACATCCGCCGTGATCTGGTAAAGCCGCGTGGTGGCATCCGAACCCAACTGAAAGAAATCCCCCGCGCGCAGACCAAGCCCCCACCCGGCCGTGCGCAAGGTGGTTGCCCCTGCGATTTGCGCCTCGGTGACGTAAGGGTTGCCTGCCGCCACCAGTACCTCGATCGAGGGATCGGGGAACAGGAACCGGCCCCGCAATCCACCAAGCGCGGTGAAGAAGGCCGAGAGCCGACGGGCTTTGGCCCCCTGGGTCACCGCCATCTCGATCTGGTACTCCCACCAGGAGGCACCCCAGTCCTGGATCTGGGATGTGCCGGTGAACGGCGAGCGGACCTCGGCGACTGATGTGACCAGCCGCCGCTCGAGCGAGGTGACGAGCGTCAACGGCAAGACAGGAATGGCCATTTCAGATTACCTGACCCCGGCGTCGCCCATCGGCCACGCTTTCCTTGGCAATGCGCGCGATCTCGGGGATGGCCGCGCGAAGGCGCGCGTCGATCTGCTCGGCCACGCCCATCTGCGCCCCGCGCGCATCGATGTTCACGGTGACGCCCGCGCCAATGCTGCCGCCCCGACCATAGTCTGCCGCCTCACGCCGGTTCAGCACACGTTCGCCACGCTGCAGGATCGTTGGGACCTCGTCGGGGCGGAGACCAGCCCAACCGCCGGAATGCATACGAGGTGCCGCCGCGAAGGCCATCGCAGGCACCTGCCGCGTATGGCCTGACAGGCCAACGATGCCACCCGCATGCGAGACAGCCGCTGCAACAGACCCGCCGCCAAAGATACCTGAGAGCGCAGAGGCGATGGGCCCCAGCACCGCGCGCTTGAATGACAGAACCGCAAGGTCCGCCAGGATCGAGCGCACGAGGCCCTTGAAGTCGAACTTGCCGGTCTCGACGAAGCTCCGAAAAGCGCTTTCCGCACCGCCGAAGGCGCCGGTCAATGTTTCGCCGAGACCTTTGCCCCAGTTCAGGGCATCCGTGGCATAAGAGTTCAGGGCTTCTGAGACGGCGCGCCAGCCGGTCAGGATTTTCTCTGCAGCGCCACCACCAGAGCCGCCGCCCACAGCATCTCCGGCCTGGTCCATAGCGCCTGCCAGGCGGCCCGCAGAGGCCGTGGCGTCATCCAGTGCCGCAGCGCCGTCCGCCCCAGTGCTCGCGACAGCATCGCGGAGTGCCGCCCAGGAGGACAGCGGGGCCGTTGCACCATTCGCAAGATCCGTGGCGGCCTCGCGGTATGTGTTGGCTGTTGCCAGCGCCTCGGTCGCGATGGCGTCAAGGCCCAGGTTAGGGGCCGTCAGCGGGTTGTCCTCAAAAGCCCTGCGGAATGCATCTGCGGCGGCGCTTCCAGCATCTGCTGAAGCCCCCGCGAAGGGGTTTTCGATATCGCCAAGACTGATAGCGCCAATCTCGCCGAAAGTGGTCTCGATGCCAACGGCGGCCAGTGCATCACGGATGCGCCCCGTGAAGGCATCGATCCGGCGGATTGCGCCGTTGAGCATCGCCTCGATTCCGTGGAGCATGCGGTTCGCAGCCGAGAAGACCAGATCACCGATCACATCCGGCAGACGCGACCAGATCTCGCGCACGGCGAGTAGCGCGCCCTCGAAGGTGTTGGCTGTGGTGTTGCCAAAAGCCGCGACACTCTCGATGGCCCCGGCCATGCCACTCGCGGCATCGGCTTTCAGGTCATAGAACATGGCGGTGGCCGCAGCCCCCGCGCTTGATGCCCCCATCTTGATCCGGTCCCACACCTCGACGGCAACATCTTTTAAGAGGCGCATCGCCTCGCCAAAACTACCAGCGCCGGACGTGAGGCGCGTGAACCAATAGACCAGTTCGCCTGCACCAACGATCAGCGCGCCAATGCCCGTGCGGATCAGCGCACCTTTGAGAACCACCAGCGTCGTTGCCAATCCGCGTACCGAAATGACCGCCGCGGCCATGGCGGCCACCCAGCGTACAGTGAGGAAGGTTGCGAAGGTTCCTGCGTAGATGGCCAGTCGGTCGAGATTAGCGAGCACCGTGTCAAAAGCCCGGCTGATCGGGCTGGTGCTGGAGGCAAGGGCGACAAACGCATTTGCCACCGCTTCAAGCGACGGGGCGAGTGCCACGGCAATCCGGTTGCGCACGCCAGTGAAGACCTGACCAATGCTGACGAGCGCCAATTCAGATCGACGCATGGCGGTAATGGCATCCGCATCCAAAACAGCGCCAAGCGCTTGGGCCTGCGCCCCAAGCCGGGTCATCTCCGCCCCGCCGTTCTGCAGGAGGGGGATCAGCCGCGTTGTGTCGGACGCCATGGCCTCAAGATAGAACGTCATCTCCTGTTGGCTGACGCCTGCGCGCTCCAAGCTGTCGACGTAAAGCTGCAAGGCTTCCGGCCCTGAGAGACGAGCGAACTGATCTGCCGTCACGCCCACGCGGGGTGCGATGTTTTCAAAGAAGTCCGCCATCGGGCCGCCGCCCGTCTGCAGGAAATCACCCACACGGTCGTTCACGTCCTTCAGGATATCGGCGAGCTTTTCCTGTTCGATCCCTACCGTGGCGGACGCCGCCGACCAGCGCTGGAACACCTCCGAGTTGGCATTGGCAACCTGCGAGAGCTGGCCAATCTCATTGGCGGCCGCCACCGTCGAGCGGGTCATCGCAACGACAGCACCCGCGAGCGCTGTGGCCGCAGCAGTTGCCGCGATACGGGCCCGGCGCGCGAAGGCTGCCATGCGGGCATTTGCCTGGTCCAATTCACGGCTCAAACGCCCCATACCCCGCGACCCGGCCGCACCCACACCTTCCAGCTCGGCGCGTACTTGCCGGCCGCCGGTCGCAGAGAGCCGGACAGAGACACGTTTTTCAGCCATGGTTGTGTTCAATCTCTTCGTTTGTTTTGCGCACCATAACCGCCTCGATCGGCGGCAGGAGTTCGGCGATGATCGGGGGGGAGAGCCCGAGGGCTACGCCAAGTTGCAGGGCAGCGCCCATGTCCCAACCGAGGACAGCGCCACCGTTCATCCCGCCTGCAACGCGCACTTGGCCGCCCAAGCGCTGAACCAGATCCCAGATCTGCCAGCCCTCAAGTGTGCGTGGCGCATGCAGACTGCGCGGGCAGTCCGCGCAAACAGAGGGACACGCCACGCAATAGTCACCGCCCCCGCCGAACTCCCAGTCGGCGAGAGCGGTCAGGCGTTTTTTTCCGCATCCAGTATCAGCGCGCCCGCGATGTATGTGGTCTGGAAGGCCTCGAATATTGGCCAGAGTTCCAAGAGCGCATCGATGCCCTCAGGCGTCAGCGGCATAGGTTTTCCGTCCTCGTCTCCGACGCCTTCCCAGTCTTTTACAACAATACGGGCGACGGCCTTTGCGACGATACGCGCAAGATCGTCGTTGGAGGCGCTGGTTTCAGCATCGGTTGCGGCGGCGGCGATCGCCGGATCGCTGCGCGCCGCCAGCATAATGGCCGTAGTCAGGGGCTCTACCAGCAGGCGAACGCCATGGCCGAGATCAAGCCATTGCGGCTCGATAGACAGGTTCAATCGTAGCATCAGTAATCTTCGCTGTCGTTGGCCAGTGTGACGGTACACATGCGGCCAACCAGCGGGTCACTCGCCGCCTGCCAGTCAAAGGTCGCCTGCACACCTTGTGGGCCCGAGATTTCGATCCGTGGGCGTGGCAGATAAACTGCATGCGCGGTGACGGTTAGGTTTTCACCGGTGGGCAGTGTGTACGAGAACGCAAGTTCGCAAGCCTCGCCATTGATCGCCTGCTGCACCAGTGTCTGGTCGGCGAAACGCACAACGACATTGCCCGCGAGCGCTGCGATAGAGGGATCCGCGCCATCAATCTTGCCATCTGCGCGGATCGTCTCGATGCGGTCGAGATTGTTGGTATAGGTCAGGTCCGCGGAGACGACATTGCCAATATTCGCCCCGTTCCGTGTAATCGACCCGTTGAATTGCCCGAACCGTTTCAGCGCGATAGTGTCAGGCGTACCTGCGGCGGCACTGGTGGCGATCTCCTCACCTTGCGCAACAATACTCGCAGTGGCCGTGAGCAACCCAGAGCGCGCCATTTGCCAGTTGAGACTATCCACCATACAGCCAGAATACATGGCGTAGCGCGGAACCTCTGGCATGCCGGTCTCAACCGAAAAGCTTGGCAGCACCCAGTTCCCAGAGCGGAATTCATGGGTGTAGGGTGCGTCAGCGCCGGTGGTTGTAGGCGCTCCAAACGCAGCCTTCAACCAGAAGCCAAAGGCCTCCGCGTCAATTGGGATCACCACATCGCCGTCTGCCGTCACCGCATCCTTGATCGGCGCCTGCGGGTCTCGGCCGTAGCCCAGGAGTTCCGAGGTCTGCAGCGGTTGTTCCGCCCCTAGCGACGTACTGGCGAAAGGCATCTTGGTATAGCCGCTCGCAGGAGGCGTGCCATAAGTCATTTCGAACGCAAACGCCATTTGCGCCCGCGCCCCTTGAGCTCGTGCCATTGTAATTTCTCCTTGTATTGATCTCGTCAGCCCAGCGCGTCGGTTGTCGCGTAGTGAAGAATGATTGGAATGATCCCGGCCTTCAGAGATGCGGCCCCCTCGACGGGAAGATCGACGGGTTCAGCTGCCTCTGGCTCAACCCAGTCGCATAATCCCCGCAACGTCCGGTCGGCGGCGATAACTGCGCCGACCTGAGCGGAGAGCGCGTCAAAGACGCTGTCACGGTTTGACGCCGATTGCACAATAACCTCGAGCTCGGCTCGGTGCTGGAAGTGATAGGTCAGCGGCGACAACGTCACGCCTGGCTCGCCCGGGGTGCCGTCGCGCAGGATAATGAGACCTGCGGACGGAATGCGTTCTGGTAGGACTTCCCCGCGTAGGACGGGTACATGTGGGATCGTACGCAAGAGGTCCGCCAAAGCGGTCAGGGTGGTTTCCCGTGCACTCATGTTTTTGCGTCCAGCCATTTCGCTACGATCAACCTTGGTATAGTGGCCTGCGCGCGGTCAGCATCGCGCGCCAGGTCGAGCCGCTTGCCCAGCTTTACCTGAGGCACCAGCAAGAAGATCGGCACTGTGCTGCGCCCGTGACCTGTCTTGGACCGGGAGGCCACGCCCAGCCCACGATTATTCAGCCGACCCTCCGCTACCAAGAGGCTTGGTCCCCGGCGCCGATAGACAAGCCGCAGACGCAGCCCGCGCCGCCGCTCCCATTCGTGGGGCGTCAGCGCCTTACCACGGGCACCTTTGCCTGCCGCTGGCGTTGGGATCGCTAGCCAGAATCCGTCCTTCGATCGGATCAACGGGCCGGTGTCATGGGCACCGATGATCTGAGGCGCATTCGACCAGACTAGAGCCGCCGCTTCCAGGCTTTCGCCCGTAGAAGGATAGGTCTTGGACCGGATCGTGTTGGCAAGCTGCTGGCCAAGTCGGGCGCTCGTGATCTGGGCGCGCCAGTTGGATTTGAGATCTTTGCCCGCCGCACGCATGGAAGCTGTAACGGCCTTTTCGCCAGCGATGATTTCGGCGCGCATCGCGTTGACGATGTCGCCCGTCACTGAGAGGTCGAGTTTCATTAGAGCCTGTAGGAGCGCGTTTGCATGGTGAAACACTTGCGTTGTTGCGTGAGTGCATGGGGAGTTTAAGCTTTCCCAAGGAAAAACCCTTTGGAGCCACTGATGCAGCCCCCTTACATTGTATTTGAATTGAATTTCATGCCTGGGCTTCTCAAAGAGCCAATCGTGCTCACGCCACAGAACCCAAAATGGGAAGTCGTAATCCGATCGCTCCAACGCATCGGTGTTTCAGATTGGCGAAAGCATTACGATAATCTCGAAGTTTGTGATGGATTTTCCTGGTCGTTGAAGATCAATACTCCCCAGCTCAAGCTGAGGTCATCGGGCTCAAACGACGCCCCGGATGCCTTTGAAAAAGTTAGAGAGCTTCTTGAAGCAGCTGCAGATGACGATTGATGTTGTCCCGGGGAAAGTGGTTTCATGTTTCACGCCGGTGATGTCGTTACAGTCCAGATCAAGCGCTCCCGATCACGGATCGGCTCGCCCTGGATGAGGAAGGTTTCGTCACCGATGAGGATCTGCTCATCGGGGCGGGGGGCCGGTAGCTCTGACACGCGGACATCAAAACGCATTGTCTCGGATAACAAACGCGCGGCACCGAATGTAGTCACATCATCATTCCGGCGCATGATGATGCGGACCCGTGTGAACTGCCCCTCGCTGTCGCGATGCCACGCCTCTTGGGCAAGGTTTGGATCAACAAAGAGCAGATCGAGGGCCCCGGCAAAGGCGGTCATTGATGCATCGCCTCAATTCGAGCTGAAGAGACGAATGGCGAGCCGAGGCCGTTTATTCACCGGCAGGATGGAACCCTCAGTCATGAGATCGATCCAGCGCCCCTTGCTGTCCATCATCTGGCGCGCATAGAGTGGCAAGCCGACTGTATTGGCGGTTTCCAGAAGGTTCGCTGGCCCGCCATAGGTAGTGAACGTATCGAAGGTCCCAAGCGGGAACGCGATGCCTTCACCTGCGGGGATCAGACGTTCCGTTGTTCCATTGGAAAGGGTAACGGAGCCGTTATATTCCTCAAAGAGTAGCCCCGCGAACGGAAACGCTCGGCGCATGTCTTCACGTAAAGGTTGGCCTCCGTTGGCAGAGAAGTATTTATAGGCTTCTTCGGTCTTGGGATGGCTGATCAGTTTGTCGAAAAATTCGGAGCTGATCAAAGCATGTGCCGTCGTCATGGTTTCGCCAAGAAGGTTGTCTTCGATGGCCCGCAAAATATTACGTACTTTACTTTGTATATTGGTTCCTGCCGTGCCGAAAACGAAGTCGACTTCTATCGGCTCCAATCCAAATTCGCCAAAGTAGTTGTAGAGGGTTGTGCCTGCGCCGTCCTTTACGATGCCGCGCAGCGCGTTCATCTCCATGTATTCGCGGGTCTGGGCATGCTTGCGGCGCATCAGCGTCAGCTTTCGGTTCATCACCTCTACCAAGGGGTCTGCCGCATCCGAAACGCCTAACGCCGGCATGCCCTGAATGTCGGCAGGCAGGATCACATCATCATGCGGGATCCACGGCAGAGCGAAGCTGCGCATCGAGCGCTGCTCGCGGGTGCCAACAGTCGCTGGGGCGCCCAGCGGGACGGAGGGCAGGAGGCTGAGGACCCCTTCGCGCTGTTCGATGACGACAGAACGTTGGGTGACGCCTTCAAAGCGAAACAGGCCGATCTGGCCCAGGCGGGTATAAAGGTTCGGCAGGATGTTGATGGCCTGCGTCATCTCGGCGAGCGAATAGCCGCCCGCGTCAAACGGGTTGCGTGTGATGGTCATGGGGAACTCCGGGAAATGAGGGCTAACGCGCGAATGCGCGACGAGGGGAACGGGCGGTCCGCCGGATCAGGCGGGCTCGCGCGGGAGGATGCCGAGGGCTGATAGCTGGGCGTGCTTGACCGCCGTCTTGGCTGGGTCATCGACACTTGCGTCGAACACGAGCGCGGCTTTTGAGACGATGGCGGGGCCGCGCTGGACCACGATGCCGGTCGCATCGGCTGCTGTCGCGTCGACGTCGTAAAGCAGAACAGCGGTCGCGCTCTGCGCGCCATCACTGCCGGTGGCGGTACTAAGCTTCATCTTGCCGCTCGCGGTGATGCGGCCAAGCACGGCACCAACGGGATAGCTGGTTCCGGCCAGCAACGTCACAGTCTCGCGGGTAAAGTTGGGGTTCAGCTCGTATTTGAGGACTTCGCCCATGGTGGGCGGTTGGGTCAGCACGGACATGGGGCATCTCCAGAAGATTGAGAGGGATAAAAAATCCCCCGCCGGGGAGGAGCGACGGGGGATCAGGTGGGCGGTGCGCAATGAGCGGGAGGGTACTCAGATTTAGCGGCCCGCCGAGGCAGCTTTCTTTGCAGCAGCCACAATCGGGCTTTCCGTGGATTTGGGCAGCACAGGTGAAGGTGCGGCAACTACGATGTCGCGTGCATCTGCGGCGGCGCTGGCCTGCTCCAATACCGATTGGCGCAAAGCCTCCGGGGCAGTACCGTTGCGAAGTGCTTTCGCCACATCGATTGCGATCCCGAGGCGGCCGGCTTGGGCTACGATTTCGGCAATCTCGGCTGCTGACTCGCGAAGTTGCGCGGCAAGCTCTGCCAGATTGCTGGGTTGTGCTGCCGCAGGGGCAAGCGCCTCTGAAGTGGAGGGGGCAGGTGCTGCAGCAACCAAGGGCGTGGGATTATCTTGGTCCATATCTGCCTGTGCCTTTTCTCCACTCACGCCCTCCAGGACGGTGTCTTCGGTGTCTTCGGTGTCTTCGGTGTCAGCGGCCTCAGTTTTAGCCTCTGTGGTATCTGCTCTGGTGCTCATTGCAGCCTCCTTTGGTTGGGGTTGGGTCGCGCGGGGTAACCTCGCGGTGGGTGATGGGGCGGAAAGGCTCTCGCGGAAGCGGGCAAAGCCACGGGTGAGGTCGATCACCTCATCGGCAAGGCCTGCGGCGATGGCATCCGTCCCGCGATATGTCGCGGCCTCAGTCGCCAGCGCAGCTTCCTGGTTCAACCGCCCAGCACGGCCGGCTGCGGCGGTCTCAGCAAAGAGAGATCGCAAAACATCTATCTCTCGCTGGATGTTGTCACGTACGTGCTCGGGCAGTGGTTCATAAGGGTTGGCATCAACTTTATGGTTGCCAGAATGGATCATCGTCACCTGTACGCCATCCTGATCCAACTGGCCGCTCAGATCGGCATGCATCACCACCACACCGATACTGCCGACGGCGCCGGTGCGCGGTAAAAGGATGCGATCGGCCTGGGAGGCCAGCGCATAGCCTGCAGAGAAGGCATGTTCTGCGACGAAGGCCCAGACGGGCTTTGTACCTCGGATCGCACGAATGCGATCGGCGAGGTCGAAGACGCCCGCCACCTCTCCGCCGAAGCTGTCGATCTCAAGCGCCACAGCGCGCACGGACGGATCGCGCGCGGCTGCCTCAATTTGCGCCGCGATCCCCTCATAGCTGGTCTGGCCGGATGACTGTCCGATCCATCCCCCGCGATGGATCAGCACGCCGGCAATCTCGATCACGGCGATGCCGTCTACAACCGGGTAGGGCGTATTGCCATGTTGCTGCAGGCGCTCGGTCAGGTTCCCAGCGAGTATGCTGGCCCGGGCGGGGAGATATGCGGCGCCATCTAAGGCTCCGTCGCTGTCCACCGTCTCAACGTGCTGCCCCAGTATGCGCGGTCCAAGCCCTGACAGAAACGCCAAGGCCTTAGAGGGTTCTACTAGGAGCGGTGTGTTGAAGGCGCGTGCGGCAATGCGGGCGTGGAGCATCAGGGTTGGTCCTCGTCAGGACGCGGGCTGTTTTCCGCGTCATCAGTCTCATTGTTTGGTCCAGCCCCATCGTCCTCGGTCGGAACAGCCTGTACCCCTTGCGCCGGCGATCCCGGCCGGCGAAAATCGAGACCCAGCACGCGCTCGCGGTCGCGCTCAGCGGCAATCTCACGATCGACCTGCTCGGCGTCGTAGCCGCGCTCGGCGATGGCCTGCGTTCGGGATTTGAGCCCCGCCTCGATCTGCGCGATTTCGGCATTGGCGTCTTTCAACGGATCGACCCAGTCCCATTTCGTGGGGAGCCAGTCGGCCGCGAGCATGCGGGGACGATCGGCCTCATAGCCGGGCAAGGCCAGCGCGCCGGACAGTACCGCCAGATCCAGCCAGCGTGCATAGACCGGGCGGCAGAGTTGGTAGACCATCACGGAATGCTGCCAGGCCGAAACCCGACGGCGGAACTCGATCAGAGCCAGGCGCGAGTTAGAGAAGTTCCCCTTCACCATGTCATTGGCGAGGTAGGGGTAGGGGATGCCAAGTGCTGCCGAGATCTGCAGGAGCGTCCGATACTGGAACGGTTCATAGGTCGCGCCGCTGTCTGCCGGCTGGCCCACGGTCACATCCTCGCCGGGATCCAGCCGGACGATCTGGCCCGGGCTGATCTCGACGCCTGCGGGCATCTCCTCGTCGTCCAAGGGGGCGAGCGGGTTTTCCGGGGCGGGCGAGGTTACGAACATCGCGTACATCGCGGCGACCTTTTTCCGATCGAGCTCAGCGTCGTCATATTGATCCAAGAGGAACAGCTTCACGATGGCCGGGGCCAGTTTTGAGACGCCGCGCAGCTGGCCGCCTTCCACTGGGTCGATTACGTGGATGACCTCGCTGGCGGGCACGCGGACAATCTCGCCTGAGAGCCCTGGATCGGTGCTGTCGCCCGGATGGCGGCGCAGGAAGTGATAGGCCACACGCCGCCCGATCCGATCGAACTCGATCCCCTGACGGATGGCATTGCCATTCCGCGCTACGCCCGTTTCATGCAGCGGCAGCATCTCCGAAGGCAACATCTGCAGTTGGAGCGGCACCGTCAGCGCATCTTCGACCCGCCGGGGCCTGATCCGCAGGAACACTTCGCCCGCTAGGAACACCTCGCGCGCGGCGCGGCGCTGCAGCCCGTAGAAATCCGTCAGCCCTTCGGCGTCGGCCTCATCGGTCCAGGCGAGCCAGAGCCGCTGCAGCTCTTCTTTCCGGGCGGCATCGGCCAGCTTCGAGATCGGCTTGATCCCGTCGCCGACGGTATTCGCCGCCCAGCTTTCGACTGCATTCACTGCATAGCCATTGTTGCGGACAAGCCAGCGGGCACGGGCGGTGATGTCTGGTCCCGAGGCAGCGATCAGCGCGTTGACATGCGCGTGCGTTGCTTGGAACCCGCGCAATCGGCGATGATGCTGGCCCGCATCGAAGCCGCCGATGAATGCGCCGAGACGCTGTCGCCAGTTCATCACAGGTCCTTGATGGCAAAGGGACGCAACACGCGCCCAGCGCCACGCTCAAGTTTGGCAATGCGACGTTCGACATCACCTATGGCAGCGGCCAGTTCGGCATCCGTACCGTAATTGACGGTCTTGCCGTCATAGCTGACAGACCGCGTGCCGCTATAGCGCGCGGCCAAGAGCGCGTCGTGGCGGAGCTTCAACTCGTCGAGGTTCATTCATCATTCCATGTATTTGGGCGTGCTGATCTTCCAGCCGCGCCGCCGGGGCGATGCGATCCGCCCCGCCTGAGGTTCGGCCGGTTTCTCGGGCTCAGTACCCTGGGCTATGACAGTCGTTTCCACGCCCGCCTGCTTCTCCAACTGCCGCCACATCCGCTCGTCGAAGCGATCGGCCCCGAGGATCCACGCTGCGGCCCGCGCATAGACCCTTGTGTCGAGCGCCTCGTTCCGCTCGCGCATCTTTTGCCATTCCTGGCGGGCATAGCCGCGCTTATTGCGGATCGTCACCAATTGCTCGGCCACGAGCTGCTTTAGCCATTCGCTGTCGGCCCAGTCGGGCAGGTGGATCATTCCAGCCGGTACCGCCGCCTCTGGCTCGGATGGCCGCTCTATCCGCAGATAGCGATACGTTTCCGCCTTGAAGGTGGCCGTAGCCACCGTCCAGAGCCGCGCCCCACGCTTGAGCTTCCGCCCATTCACGGTCGCGTCGACAAAAGTTGGCCCCGACACCGGGGTCGCCCTGTTGAATCCTTCCAGGCCTTTGACCGGTGCCACCTGAGCAATGCCCTGCGCCCTTGCCCAGGCATAGACCGCAGAGGTCTCATAGCCGGTATCGATGGCCAGCTTGGCCAGTGGCATCACGGCGCCGTTTTCATGCACCCAAGTTCGGTTAAGCAGGTCCGTCAGCGCCTGCCAACAGGCGGGATCGCTAGGGCCACCCGGAATGACGATGTGATCGACAAGCCAACTTTCCAACCCACGACCCCAAGCCCAAACATCGACCTCGATGCGGTCTTTCTGCACGTCAGCACCGGCGGTCAGGAACAACCCGCCCACGGGCACCTGAGCGGCAAACACCTCACGCCGATCCGCCAGTCGCTGCCATTCAGGCGCATCGCCGCTTTCAACCCAGGTCTCGCCCAGAAGCGTGTTGCGCGCGGCGCGCAGCATCTCGTCTGAGCCTTGCGCTGCTAGCCAGTCCCGCGCGATCTGCTCCCAGCTCTTCCAGCCGATCGGCGAATAGAGCGCCGAGAGGTGGAACCCGATGGCATTGGGATCTGCACTGGTTGTCGTCGCCCGCCATTCCCCACGCGCCAACATGTCTGTCTTGTGATGCTCCGCAATTGAAGCTTCGCATCCCTCGCAGTCATAAGCTGCGGTTTCCGGCCGCCCCTTTTCCCAGCGCAGCCGTTCAAACTGCAGCCATTGCATATGCCCGCAATGTGGACAGGGCACGAAGTACCGCCGCTGATCACTGACCTCGAACTCTCGTTCAATCCGGCTTAGCCCTCGGATCGTTGGCGTCGAGACCATGAACACCTTACGCCGATGGGCAAAGGTCGTAGTCCGCGCCTCGGCCAAACTCACCGGATCACCTTCCTCGTCAGCCGAAGCTGGATAAGCATCGACCTCATCGAGAAACACATAACGCGCCGGCATCGAGCGTAGCCCTGTGGCCGAGTTAGCGCCTGTCAGCACTAAGATCCCGCCCGGAAACTCCTTGGACAGCATCGAATTGCCCGCATCTCGCGACCGTGCTGGCTGCACGCGTTCTTTCAGCGCCGGGCTATCCTCGATCAGCGGGTCGATCCGGCCGCGCGAAGTGCGCTTTGCCATCTCGACTGTGGGCAGCACCGCGAGCATCGGGCCGGGTGCATGATGGATCACAAAGCCGATCCAGTTG
>Ga0228614_1000767_pt1 | contig 16376 bp, 27 predicted proteins | sample 15DmetaG_FD_190531 | JGI IMG/M metagenome (GOLD analysis project Ga0228614, IMG submission 190531) | Seawater microbial communities from Monterey Bay, California, United States - 15D | ecosystem: Environmental > Aquatic > Marine > Coastal | place: USA: California | collected 2016-10-13
GCAACAACTTGAGGATGCGACTGAACCAAGTGAAATCAAACGATTGAAACGTGAAGCAAACCAATTACACAATTCTCAAATGGCTATTAAAATTGCTATGAACTCGCTATATGGTGCCACTGCTAATATTTACTTCCTATATTATATTAACGATATGGCTGAAGCGATTACTACATCAGGCCAGTTGTCAATCCGATGGGCTCAAAAATCTGTAAACGATTACCTCAACAGAATATTGAAAACCGATAAAGACTATATCGTATATATTGATACTGATTCAATCTATGTTGATATGGCTCCTATAGTTCAAAACGCTTTTGGTACTGTTGATGTTGACCGCAAGAAAGGCGAAGAGTTCCTTGACAAAGTTTGCCAAATGAAAATTGAACCAGTACTCGAAGCTGGTTACGAAGAACTCGCTAAAAAGATGGGTGCTTATCGTCAAGCGATGGGTATGAAACGAGAAAAGATTACTGATAAATCTGTATTCATTGCGAAGAAGCGTTACATTATGAATACTCTCAATTCCGAAGGTGTTCACTATGATGAGCCAAAAGTATCTGTAACTGGTTTGGAATCAGTTCGTTCATCAACACCTGAGGTATGCCGTGAAGAGTTAAAGAAATCGTTCAAGGTTATTATGAATGATGGTGAAGAAGCCACACAAAAGTTTATTGCAGACTTTAAAGATAAGTTCTTTCAACTTGGACCAGAAGATGTTGCTAAAAACTCTGGTACTGATAACATTGATAAGTATCGCGAGAGTGGATCCCTTTACAAGAAAGGTTGTCCTATGCACGTACGTGGTGCTATTTTATATAATCATTATATGAAACAAGCCAAGCTTCAAAAACGATATAACGAAATTAATGGTGGCGACAAAATCAAGTTCGTTTACCTTAAAACTCCAAATCCAATTAAAGAAAACATTATTTCTTTCCCAGGTGTATTGCCGCCTGAAATGGAATTGGCCAAATACATTGATTATGAAAAACAATTTGAGAAAGTATTCCTGACTCCATTAGAAGCAATCCTTGATGCGGTTGGTTGGACAACGGAAAAGGTAAACACTATTGATAACTTTTTTGTATAAGGGAGAATACAATGAAAACTGCTGAAGACATAGAATACAGACTGAACCTCATTACTAAGGAACATGCTAAACAGCATAAAATGGTTGAAGTTTTGATAGCTGAAAAGGCACCAGAAAAAAGCGTTAAAGCTGCCAAGGTTAAAAAGCTTAAACTTAAAGACGAAATAGAATACTTGTCAAGTTTAAATATTGATTGACATATGAGTGATAATGTGATAGTATCAAATCAACAACTAATAAAGGATTGAAATATGAGTGACTTTTCCAATGATATGTACATGATGCATAACAAATTTGGCGTACGTGAATGGTTTGAAGCCAACAAAGATAATAAAGACTTAATGGAAAAATACCTAAAGTTTCGATTATCAATGTGTAAAGAGGAACTAGACGAAACGATGGATGCTATTGAAGCCAAAGATCCTGAAGAAATCGTTGATGGTCTAATTGATATGTGTGTATTTGCTTTAGGTACTCTCGACGTATTTGGTGTTGATGCAAATATGGCTTGGGATAAAGTTTATGAAGCAAACGCTGCCAAAGATGTAGGTGTTAAAGAAGGCCGGCCAAATCCATTTGGGCTTCCAGATTTGATTAAACCTGAAGGTTGGACTGCTCCATCTCACGAAGGTAACCACGGTGATTTAGAGAAAGCTTTATAATGGATGATGAGCCATCAAAAACTTGGATAAAACCTAAAGAACCCGCTAAATTAGAAGCATTAAGAAAAGCACTGGCTGACCTCAATATAGATTATGCAATAAGTAAAAGAGACGAAAACTTAATATCTATTAACTTGTGGGTAGGAGAAAGTTAAAATAAATTTTATCGTTACCGCTAACATAGAGGTTTTCCAGTACATCAAAACAATAAATAATATTACAATGTTTATATAGGAGGTCCACCATGTGCTCACCAGAAGTGCGTAAAGAAGCCAACCGTTTGAATTGGATGGTCAAAGGTCAACTGATTACAAAGTCAGAACCTGACTCAGTAGTTGAATACCTTTATGATAGTTATTTTAAAAGACTATGGGGAAACCACGAAAGATCCCAATATGCTGATATAGGTTTTGAAGAAGCATATAAAATACGTGAACAAGAAATCCTTGCAGAAGAAATGAAAACCGTAGCTAGACTTGGTTACGATTAATTTGAAATTAAATCAAATTAGCTATTGACATTTGATGTAGAATCGGTTATATTAGTATTAACAAATATAAAAAAGGAATCATCAAATGTCAACAGATTTACGAAACGTACCAAACTTATCTTCAACTACTGAATTGAACCAAACTCGTTTTTGGGGTGGACAAGATCGCAAACAGTGCGTTCAAATAACTCAGAAAAAACCTCGTGGTTGGGAAAAGCCTACTACAACAAATGGCTTTTTTAACCATATAGATTTGACTCGTGAGCAAGCTCGTGAATTGGCGGTTGAATTAATGTTATTCGCAGAAGGTCGCGAAGTAGAAGAATTTGAAAGAGTATAATATGTTTACAGTTAAAACAAATACATTCCCATCAGAAACCGTCGGAATTGCTTCTCGAGTAGAAGACGCACTTGCCATGTGTAGCACCGTTGGTAGCGAAGCAGGTAATCATGTAGATAATATAAGAACACTTACCAGTTTTGATGAATTTATTTGTCAGTACAAAGGTTATGTTTGTGTAAATGAATTATACGAAGATGATGAAGGCTTTAATAAAAATTCATACATGTATGGCGAAATGGTATATGCCAATGGTCAAAACTATGTTAAAGATATAAAAGACTTGGATGGATTATCAAGTAATTCATTCGCATCTTGGAATGAAGCTGAACTGGTATTTAAGAAAAAAGTTGATCTAATATGAAATTAACTATTGACATTTGATGTCGAATCGGTTATATTAGAATCAACAAATAAGGAAACTATATTATGACAACATATACTACAAAAAACAGAAATTCAACTTCATACCAGTTTACAGTTAGAATGGTTGAAGGTAAACCTATCGCTGAGGATCAAGCGGCCGTAGATGGGCTTAGAACCGTCGTTAAACTCAACAATACAGCATTCCCTGATGACAAACAAAGATATGTAAAGCTTCAAGGTCGTGGACCAAGAGGTCATAATGGTCGTATGTATAACCAAGGTTTGCCTCTTCCATTAGCTACTCATGCTGATGTGTATGTATATATTCGCAATCGTTATAATAATGTATGGGATAGATAATGGATTTAGAAATACTTCAAAAATTAGATAAGATGGAATTGTCTGCGGCTCGAGAAGCAGCCAACTCTCTTATCGATGTAAAGAAAACAAAAAAGGTCGTACATAACAGACTTATTTACGATTTAGATAAAGCCAAAAATTCACGTGAGGTATCACGCATTATGTGGCAAGTATATATGTCTGGTTCAGGTTATGGTACCATAGGTTCAACTTGGAAGAAACATTATAACAATGTCTGACTCTTTACAAACCCCGCTAAAACTCCCAGAACCCCTTATCCTCGAATTAAACGAGGGTGAGGAGTTTCACATTCAAACTATGGCACGAGAAATGTTCGAGTGTCCACACCGTCGACGTGGAAGAAGTTATTCAACCGTCTTGTCACATACATATTCCGGTGTTATATTAGAGTTTGCTTTAGCACGTCAAGGTGCTATTATGAACCCTGCTGAATTTGATTACACTAAACCTGAAACTCATAACTGGGATGTCAAATGGTGTGATTGGATAGCTGAGGTTAAAAACTCACAAGATCCTGGAACTTTACCAACATCGATGGAAAAGAAATGGTTAACCATACCAAACTATATGGCAAATAAATTAGTAAGAAATCGAAGATTGTACCCAAAATGTGTTGACATTATCATCTTTGGATGTTATAATAAAATAAGACATAATACTTTTGATGTTCGTTGGCGTGCTGTCGTACCTTTTGATACTATTCGACAAAACCTACGACCATGCCAAGAAAAGTTCTCTAATAATTGGACAACTGACCATGATGGTGTACGACGTATAAAGTATTTCTATAATACACGTGGCGATGATCGCACAATATATAATAACAATGTTTAAGGAAATGAGTATATGAAATTTGATAATGACAAACCACCTATTAATTTAGTTCCACCTGAAGCAATCATTGCGGCTGCTAAGGTTTTTGGTTTTGGTGCTCAGAAATATGGTGAAAACAATTGGCGCATGGACCTCGATAAGTTTCCATATTCACGTCACTATGCTTCTATTATGAGACACCTATTAGCATTTCATTCAGGCGAAGACCTAGATCCTGAAAGTGGTTTACCTCACACACATCACGCATTGACTCAAATGATTATTATGGTTATGTGTGAAATGCAATCTGATCCAATTGATACTGATGATAGATTTAAAGGAGAAGATGATGAATAATGTAAGTGACATTCGTAATTATTTTATTGACGAACTAAAAGCTGAACGTTTTACTACAGATAAAACTGGTGCAAAAACAATCGAGCTACTTGGCGCATCGTTTGTCGCTGATGAACCTGCTATCTTTGGTAAACCTGTACAAGAATATATTGAAGCGGAGTTGGCATGGTATGAAAGTGGTTCTACAAATATTAATGATATACATGGTGAAGATAAAGTACCTCCTGCCGCGTGGCAATACGCTGCCGACAAATATGGTAACATCAATTCTAATTATGGCCATTTAGTATTTTCAGAAAAGTATTGTCAGCAATACGATAACGCATTATTTGAGTTAATTGAAAATCCTGATAGCCGTCGAGCACAAATGATTTATAACCGACCATCTATTTGGAATGAGTTTGACGAAGGTGGTAAATCTGATTTCATTTGTACTAATGCTCAAACTGTTTATATTAGAGATAATAAGTTACATATGGTATCGCAGATGCGTTCAAACGATGTCGTGTTTGGTTACAAAAATGATTGGGCATGGGCTCAATATCTAATGGACAAATTTGTTGAAGACTATAACTTTGAAACTGAACAATCAATCGTTAAAGGCGACCTTACATGGCAAGTAATGAATTTACACGTATACAATCGCCACTTTGATTTGGTAAAACGATGAGTGTGAGTAGAGAAACTTATTACGATTATATGGGAAGACGAATGAGAGAAGACGATACAAATCGACTCAAATGGGATCACCGTTTTATGGAATTAGCGACTATGATCGCTGATTGGAGCAAAGACCCTTCAAGTAAAATTGGTTGTGTTGCTGTTAATGACGATAGACGAATATTGGCCACAGGGTACAACGGGTTTCCAAAAGGTATTGAGGATACTGAAGATCGTTTAAATGATCGTCCTACCAAACATAGTCTTGTGGTACATGCTGAAATGAATGCACTTATGAATGCGTTATATGCCGGTGTATCATTAAAAGACTCTACCTTATACGTATATGGATTACCTATATGTTCTGATTGTACCAAACTTGTTATCCAAGCCGGTATTAAACGTGTAGTCATATCATCAGATAAAAGTGGTAAAGGTGATTGGCAAAAGGTATGGGAAGAAAAGAGTTTACCTATGTTTAAAGAAGCAAATGTACGGGTAACCTCACTTGGCGAATAACTTAACAGACATATATGTTGGTGTTAAAAAGAATGACCCTAATAGAACGGCGAATGATTTTTATCCTACTCCTCCCTTGGCAACATACATTCTCTGTAAATACGGTAATGTACCACATAAAGTTATAGAGCCATGCGCAGGTCGTGGGCATATTTCATCAGAGCTATTAAGAAATGGTCACGATGTTATATCCTACGACCTTAATGTATATCCGGATAGTCTAGTCGACATAAATACACCATATGACGCATTAGAGTTACCAAAAAATAAAGACGTTCAAGGTGTAATTACCAATCCTCCATACCATAAAAATCTACCACATAAACTGGCAGAAAAATGGACAGAAGAATACGATTACACTGCAATGTTTTTGCGTTTAACTTTTTTAGAAGGTAAAAAGCGAAATAAACTGTTTACAAACAACCCACCTAGTGATATAATATATCTATCAGACAGAGTTAAGTTTGATTCTAAAATATTGGAACCTGTCGATAAAACAGAACAAATTGGTGGTATGATTGCTTATATGTGGATCATATGGGACAAGAAAGCAAAACATAAATACACCCGTTGCCAGTGGGCAATGTTAGAAGATGAATATAATGAATGGAAATTAAATTATGATAAAAGAAAAAATGAAAATAGCTTTTATTTTCGGTAAAGGTATTGAAGGATGTGGTGTTACTAAAGGTGCAAACATTTTTGAAGAGTGGTTAGTATCTCAAGGCCACGAAACAACAGTAATTGATTTTGATAACACACAAAAATTTAATCGTGCAGGACTTACCAAATGGAAAGGTGCAATTCATAGAGTTGAACGTGACCATGAAATTAAAGACGCTCAATCAGTAATTGATGAAGTAAATACTTGTGATATTGCAATCATACATTCATATCCAACTCGCAAAAATGGAAAGTACATAGATCGTTTCCGTGAGTTTGTTGAAAAAATCAGTGATCCAATCATCGTAATACATGACCACGCTATTACAAAGAATACTATTAATAGACAAACACAGGCTGTTGAGTTATTTTCTCTTGCAGATATTGGTGTTACACAATCATTTGAAGGTTATGCTAACGAAGGTTATTTACATGCTGATCCAGGCCTTGAAGGTCGTTTAATGGAAAACCCAATATGGGTTCGTCCAAATGAATACGATAAGCACCGTGCATCATTTGAAGACCGCAAGAAAAGCTTTATGTACATGGGTCGTATGTCTACCTTAAAAGACCCAGCAATGATTTGCCGTATTGAACCATATTTAAGGAATGAATGGGATTTAACCTTAATGGGTTGTGAACGTTCAATACAATCTGTTGGAAATCCAGACTCCAAAACACTTGCGACTGATCCACATCCTTATCATATAACATATAAACCAAAAATTACGTTTATTTTTATGAATTCCAAAGGTGAGCATTACTTGCCAGCTGCAGAACAAGTAAAGACTGGCACAACCATTAAATCATATGATAGTTACAAATATGATTTTGGAATGGAACACCTTGGTAGTTCTACAGCAGCATGGTGTGGATATCGTTTACGAGAACCAAAAGAATACGGAAATCGTATGGAATATACGGTAATCGAATCATTTCTCTTATCTCTTCCTGTTATTAGTAAAGACTTTGCTACAAACGCGGTATCACCTGAAGGTAAAAAGTGGGGTGAATACTATGGACCTCTTATATCTGAAGCATCATGCGAGAAAGAGTTATCAGCAGAATTAAATAGACTTTATAATGACAAAGAAGAATGGGAAGCTCGCACAAAAGCTTGCCAAGAATTAATTTACAAATTTAATGATATTGAAGTTCTTGGTCCTAAGTTTTTAGATTTTGTATTGACAAAAGGCAAAAGACGTGATAAGATAGAATTTATAGACAGGATTTCAAGTTATTTTCCAAGTGCTCGACAAAGACGTGATGCTGGTGAGATTATCATATCAACGCCAGGAAGTGTTTTAAATAAAAAAGCATATACATTAGTAGATGGAAAACAAAATGAAATCATAGAACCAGAAGAAATAGGATCTACGCTTGAAGGATTTTTTTAATGTATCATAAACGTATCGTAGTCGATTTTGACGACACTTTAGCGTTCCATCAAAACCGCAAGTTTGATGAAGCTTTACCAAACAAACCTCTTATTGAAAAGCTGAATAAGTTGCATGCCGAGGATTGGATTATTGATATATTTACTGCACGTGGTTCTATATCTTGTAAAACTCGAAACGATGCCCGTATTAAATACGAAAAAAGCATGCTTAATTGGCTTGATAAAAATAATGTAAAGTTTAATGCGCTTTCATTTGACAAACCATTAGCAGCTTATTATATTGACGATAAAGGTATTATGCCTGAAGATTTTCTTAACGTTGATATACGTGAACTTGAAGGTGGATTATCTGGTGGTGAAATTTATACTGATGGTAAGGTAGTACATAAGCAAGATAAAAATGCGCATCAAACTCGCAAATGGTTTGCTAACGCTGAATGTATCGGTATTCAAACACCTATTATTCATAGAGTTGTTGGTGAAACAATTACTATGGATTATATTGAACATGACGAAGACTTTTTCTCAAATAACTTTTGGATGGCTTTAGCTACTGTTCAAACACAGTTAGATAAAATGAAAATAGCATCACCGCATCGCTACCAAGACGGTTTAAAGTTTATTAATTATATTGATCGCATTAAAGAACATGCTAATAATTCTGGTCAAACAAAGTTAATTGAAATAGCTTCAGAATTAACAAAATACGAATTATCACGCAGTTTTTCTCACGGTGATTTTGGTATTAAAAACATGTTATTTAATAATTGTGATATGCATTTGATTGATCCGATTTGTGGAGTATTTGGATGTACTGAATTGGATGCCGCAAAGTTTTGTGCAAGCTTACTTATTAATGAATACCCGATTAGATTGTTTAATCAATCATTAAATTATCTGGCTCTTGCAAATGACATAAGTAAAAATATGCTGGCATTATTGGTATCAGCAGAAGTAACTCGCGTCTATAAATACCACCCTAACAAAGAGTTTATTATGGAGTGTATAGATAATGTTAATAAGTGATAAAAGTGGAGAAAAAATGAAAATTGTAATACCGAGTCACAATAGATCTGAGTCTATTCGTAGTCTCGAAATGGTTCCCGATTCGTACTCAAAAAATGTTTACATTGTAGTACGGTCAGGTGAGCAGTATGAAAAGTACAAAAAATATGAAGACAAATATAATGTTCTTGCCTTTGATAATCTCAAGGGCATTAGCGACAAAAGAGATGCGATCTGCAGACATTTTGCAGACCAAAAAATATGGATGGTTGACGACGATTGTTCTCTCCATTGTGCTTACCTTAATGAAGAAAAAGATATTATTAAGGTTTATAAAGAACGGGCAAACGAACAAGAGTTCTATGAATGCATGGACTATTGTTCTGATTTGATTGACACGTATCCCTATGCGGTTTTACGACCTCAGATATTTCCAAAAGGAAAAAAAGCTTGGCCTTATAACTTAAACTCTTGGGCATTTACAAATTCATTTTTAAATCTTAAAACACTTGACGCCGATACATTACGTTATGATTTGTTACCATACTCAGAAGATATCGTTGCGTTTCTATCGACGATTGATGCAGGCTATGATGTTGCTAATGTTTCTAAATGGATGGTTAAAACTATGAAACCTGGTCATTCCGGTGGTATGTCTGATATTAGAGATGCCGAGCTAATTGAACATGCTTCTGCTGAACTTGGTAGATTATTTCCAATGCACATAAAGCTGAACAATAAAGCTTTGCCTATTAAAACGGCCAATGGAATGGTACAATCAAAGATTGGTATTAGAGTTCAACCTAATATTAAGTACCGTGACAAAATGATTACACAAAATACTCTATTTTAACAAGTATTAACAGAATAATTAATGGAGAAGTGAATGTTCCTAGATAAAACTAAATTACCACAAGACGCAAAAGTTGGATTTACTTGTTCAGCTTTTGACTTATTTCATGCTGGCCATGTCGTAATGCTACAAGAAGCCAAATCATTATGTGATTACTTAATTGTTGGTTTATTAATAGATCCTACTGTAGATAGACCTGATGGAAAAAACAAGCCAGTTCAAAGCACTTTTGAAAGGTATATCCAATTATCTGGATGTAGATATGTAGACGAAGTTATACCATTCAGCACAGAACAAGAAATCGTTGACATGATTTTAACTATTCAACCAGATATTAGAATTGTTGGCGAAGAATATGAAGGCACAGATCATACAGGTATTGGCTTATGTTCTATTCATTATAACAAACGTAAACACTCGTTTTCATCTACAGATTTAAGAAATCGTGTAGTACAAAACGCTAAGGAGAAAAAATAAATGAGTATTACACACGCATCCATAGTTCCATTAATTGGTGGTGAAACTATTGGATCTCAGCAGGCATTTGGAGTTCCACCGATACATTTTATGTCATATGAGCCATTTGCTTCTAATGATAGCCATATTTTAAATTACTATAATAATGAAATACCTTATTATGTTTTAGACAAAGACCAAAAACCACCAGTTAATGAAAGAGCTGACGTGGTATCATCTGTTTGTCCTTGCGCTGGTTTATCTATGATGTCACATGGTTATGGTGACCACAATCCAAATAATCAATGGATGGGAAAAACCGCAGAATATGTACTTGGTGAATATAAACCAAAAGTATTCTGGGGTGAGAACGCGCCAGGATTTGCTGGTAAAATTGGTAAAAATGTTAGAGAACAATTAAGAAAAATTGGACAAGATAACGGATATACAATGTCCGTATATAGAACAAGATCCTTATTACATGGTGGACCACAGGTACGTGAACGATCGTTTTACTTCTTTTGGCAAAATAAACAAACACCTCTTCTTAATTATTTTAGCAAACGAGGCGATCCTATTGAAAAAGTATTACGTGACGTAAAGTCAAACTCTCAAATGGAACCAATCAATTCAAAAATACCATCTGAAGATCCATGGTATCAGTTCTTACTTGAAGAAGTGCATAACGGCAAATCACATAAAGAATATTCAAAAGAACTTAGTCCTGATGATGCAAAATCAGGCCAATGTGTATTTACTCAAATTGAGAAAAAAGGATACACGTATAAACAAGTTTCTGAATGGATGGCTGAAAAAGGCCACGAAAGAGCCGCAGCCTCAGCTATGCGTAAATACGAAAAGCTAAAATCTGGTGGTAACATTATGAAACGTGGTGTAACTATTCCAAAAGATTATATTGGTGCTTTTGTTGGACATTATACAAGTATGCTTACTCACCCAGACGAAGATAGGTTTATTACATATAGAGAAGCTATGACTATTATGGGATTACCACAAGACTTTGAGCTACTTAATCCTAAAAAGAATGCTAATCATATATGTCAAAATGTACCAGTTCAAACCGCCGCAGACATGGCGGGTGAAGTTAAAAAATATTTAAATGGTGAGCTAACGATGGTTGACACAGACTATGTTGTGCAATATAATCATAGTCAAAAGGCAGACTATATTACTAAAGCAGATACCTTAGAGGCATTTATATAATGAGCACACACTTTATTATTGACTTCGAAACCATTGGTCAAAACTCACGCGAGGTACCAGCTATTGATTGCTCGTACACGACCTTTGATTGGAGTCGATTTACAGAAAATCCATATTCTTTTAAAGAGTTGGTACTTGGCATGCAACATGCTAAGTTTAATATTAAAGACCAAGTCAAAAACCACGGATGTAAATATAACGATCGCGATTTACAGTGGTGGCTTGACCAACCGCCTGAGTTAAGAGTTAATCTAAAACCATCGGCAGACGATCTTACACCTGCTCAATTTATGGAAAAGCTAATTGATTATTTACGTTCATCTAATAAAATTGAGCGATGGTGGTCTAGGTCTAATTCTTTTGATCCTGTAATACTAGAGAGGTTGGCACAATACGCAAATAAGACTTCTCTTATGGGTGACTACCTTAAATATTGGTCTGTACGTGATACTCGTACATTTATTGATGCTAAGTTTGATTTCCCTAAACTAAACGCATTTGTTCCCGTATCAGATACTGCTAAATGGGAATACAATTTTAAAGCACATGATAGTAAACACGACGTGGCGGCAGACGTTCTAAGACTTCAAGCCATTACCCGTGCAGAAAACGATTTGGAGCAAATTGAAATATGAAAATAGAAATCAGCGTTGACGAACTAAAACAATATAAAATCTTTATTGGGACGCCAATGTATGGAGGAAACTGTAGTGGATCGTTTACTAAATCATGTACCGATTTAGCTATGATGTGTGCAGCCAATGGTATTACTGTAAAGTTTTACTATTTGTTTAACGAGAGTTTAATTCAACGCGCGCGTAACTATGTTGCTGATGAATTTATGAGATCTGATTGTACTCACTTGGTGTTTATTGATTCAGATATTGCTTTTGATCCAAGAGATATTTTTGGTTTAATTGCAGTACAAATATCCGACCCAGAAAAATACAACATCGTTACAGGTCCATACCCTAAGAAAACAATTGCATGGGAAAAGGTTGCTAGAGCAGCTGAACTTGGTAAAGCCAAAGAAAACCCATTTCAATTAGACCAATATACTGCTGATTATGTTTTTAATCCGGTGGATAAAATGTCAAGCTTTCAACTATCACAGCCATTAGAAATTGGTGAAGGTGGTACAGGCTTTATGTGTATTCCTCGGGAAACATTTGAAAAATACAAAGCAGCATATCCAGAGTATAGTTATAAACCAGATCATGCAAGAACTGAAAAGTTTGACGGATCTAACGAGATTATGGCTTACTTTGACTGTATCATTGATCCAAAAACTAAACGCTACTTGAGTGAAGATTACTTCTTCTGTCAAAAAGCGCGTCAGGCTGGAATGAAGGTATGGATGTGTCCTTGGATGCAAATCAATCACATTGGCTCATATATCTTTAAAGGTAATATGGGAGCAATTGGATCACTGGGTCTATCAGCAACCGCAGATAAATCTTCAAATCAAAAATCATATAAAGGTAAAAAGTAGTTGACATATCGCAATAATAGTGATACAATTAATAATATACAGAAACCAATGGAGCACTTATATAATGAAATTTTCTGAACGCACTCTTACTATTCTAAAGAGTTTTTCCACCATCAACAAATCTATCCTAATGAAGGAAGGTAATGTACTAAAAACTATTACACCAGAAAAGACACTCGTGGCACAAGCCACAATCACAGATAACATTCCATCACAGGCATGTATCTACGATCTATCGCGTTTTCTATCAATTCTAGGCCTATACAAAGACCCTGATGTAGAATTCCATGATAAATATTTTACGATTGCTGAGGGCAAACAGCGTACAAAATACGCATTCGCAGACATTTCTATGATTCATGCTGCCCCAGAAAAAGAAATCGACCTTCCTACAAAAGACGTTATCGTCGATGTATCTTGGGATGATATGCAATCAGTAATTAAAGCAGCCGGCGTTCTTCAGTTTAAAGAAATTGCGTTCGTTGGTAGTGAGGGTAAAGTTTATCTCAAAGCAATCGACAGTTCTGACCAAGGTGCTGATGATTATGGCGTAGAGATTGGCCAAACCCAAGATGAATTTAAGGTTATCATCAAAACAGATAATCTTAAACTCTTAGCTCAGGACTATCATGTTACTCTTTGCGCAAAGGGTATCTCTGAGTTTAAGGGAACAGATGCTACATATTATGTAGCTATTGATACTAAGTCGACTTATAATAAAGGAGTATAACATGAGCGAACAAGAACAAGAACCAATTAACCTATCCCTACAGGATATTGCAACCGTAGTTCAAATGATTGATGTAGTCAGTCGGAGAGGTGGCATTGCAGGTAATGAGCTTGCTGGCATCGGAATGTTACGAAACAAATTTGAAATGTTTCTACAGCAAAATGCACCAAAAGATGGTGAAGCACCTCAAGGTAATATGCCAATGGAAGCACCAGCAAATGTACCAGAAGACGCACCTCTAGCTGACAAGGTTCAGTAATACTAAACGACGCAGGCTCTCGTTATAAACCTGCAATTTATTTTTATATTATGGAGACAATATGTCTATTGATGCTAAAGCAAACGAAGTCCTCTGGGTTGAAAAGTATCGACCTCAGAAAATTGACGACACTATCCTACCATCCAAAACCAAAGCAATGTTTAAAAAGTTTGTCACTGATGATAGTGTACCAAACTTATTGTTGTCTGGTGGTCCAGGTGTAGGTAAAACAACCATTGCAAAAGCTATGCTTGAAGAAATGGGTTGTGATTATATTGTAAAGAATGGTTCATTGAATGTTAACATTGATACTCTTCGTTATGATATTTCAACATATGCATCGGCCGTATCACTCAGTGGTGGTCGTAAATATGTTATCTTTGATGAAGCTGACTACCTAAACGCGGCAAACGTTCAACCAGCCTTGCGTAACTTTATTGAAGAATATTCCTCTAACTGTGGATTTATATTCACATGTAACTTTAAAAACCGTATCATTCAACCTTTACGATCTCGATTGTCTGAAGTTGATTTCAGTATTGAAACCAGCGACAGACCTAAACTTGCCATGCAGTTTATGAAAAGAGTTGAAACAATTCTAGGTATGGAAAACGTTGATTACGATAAAGCTGTTATAGCCAAAGTAATCCAAAAACATTTCCCAGATTTTCGTAGAGTATTAACTGAACTACAATCATATGCTGCTTCAGGTAGAATTGACGAAGGTATATTCGTTAATCTGAAACAAGAGTCGCTTGATGAAGTGTTTCGTTTATTAAAAACCAAAGACTTTACTAACATGCGCAAATGGGTTGCTAATAACTCAGATCAGGATATGAATGAAATGTTCCGTCGGATCTATGATATGGCGTCTGATAAAGTTGAAATGCGTTCCCTTCCAGGTTTTATTGTAACAATGGCTGACTATATGTATAAGGCTAATTTTGTTGCTGACCTTGAAGTCAATATGGTTGCTTTCCTTACAGAAGTAATGATTGAAGCTGAATACAAATGAGCGAGTGGATTAACAAACTCGTAGGAATGAAAAAGTGTTGGAACTGCCACCAACTATTAAGTAAAAAACAAATATACAGTGTTGATGTTGATACAGCAGATGGACCACTTAATTTAAAGATGTGCCAAAAATGTGCTGAAGACCTTGATGATATGTTAAAAGATTTGGAGGAAACAATTGCCGAAAGAAATAACACCTTTTGATTTTATGAATGCTGCGTCTTTCTCTAAGGAAGACTTGATTGGTAAACATGAAAATCCAGATATGGCAGAAAAATTATATGTGCCATACATTATTAACAAAGGGTTCGTAAACTTTGAAGATACGATCCTACATGCTAATGAAATGAATATGCGTGCACATTTACCATATAAGGCTCAATTTGATTATTACCGAGCAGCTTTTAGAAAACGTAAAAGATTTAGTAAATGGCCAAAGGCTGCTAAGAGTGACGACCTTGACATGATCCAAGAAGTATATCAATGCAACAGAACAATAGCAAAACTATATCTCAAAGCACTTTCCTCTGATGATATGAAAAATATTAGAGCGAGGTTAGAAACAGGCGGTGTTACAAGGTAAGATATTCAAAATAATAAATATCATTGATGGTCACCGTGTGAGACCACACCATATAATTAATAATAAAAAAAGGTGCTGTGGTTATGAACTCAGAAGATATTTTTAAAGGCGTGGGAATAGAGGTTACTCTTCCTTCACCAGATAGTTTCCTTAAAGTAAAAGAAACTTTAACTCGAATTGGTATTTCATCTCGTAAAGAGAAAAAGCTTTATCAAACATGTCATATTTTACATAAGCAAGGTAGATATTCTATATTGCATTTCAAAGAATTGTTTATACTTGATAGTAAAAAAGATACATTTGCAGACGAAGATGAAGCTCGAAGAAATACTATCGTTAACTTATTAGAAGAATGGGGATTGGTTGCTATTGTTAATCCTGACAGTAGTAAAGAGCCTATCGCTCAATTAAATCAAATTAAAATTATATCGCATAAAGAAAAGTCAAACTGGACGTTAGAAGCAAAATATAATATTGGAAAGAAGTGATAATGAAAATTTATAGAATGAATGAAGAAATTGAATTGCCTGAATACGCTACAGAAGGCTCAGCTGCCTTTGATATAAAAGCTCATTTTAAACGAGGTGATCGTTTACAGGCATATAATAACTGGAATAAAGCAGTACAAATTGCGGTAAAAGGAGTAGGCAAAGAAGAACATTGTTTTCAACTGCCGCCTGACACTCGTGTACTTGTTCCAACTGGTTTAATCTTTGATATACCAGAAAAACATGTAATGAAAATGTTTATCAGATCAAGCGTTGCTTTGAAAAAAGGTTTAAGCTTGGCAAATGGAACTGGGATTATTGATTCAGATTACGTAGACCCAACATACATTATGTTATTGAACGAGACAGATAGTTTAGTATCAATTACAAGTGGTGAACGTTTAGTTCAATGTATTGTTGAAAAAGTAAATAAGATTAAGTTAACCGAAACCAAAACAGCGCCAGAGCAAAAGACCGATAGAGACGGAGGGTTTGGAAGCACTGGAGAATAGGACATGATATGTTTAAA
>Ga0228614_1000776_pt1 | contig 16281 bp, 9 predicted proteins | sample 15DmetaG_FD_190531 | JGI IMG/M metagenome (GOLD analysis project Ga0228614, IMG submission 190531) | Seawater microbial communities from Monterey Bay, California, United States - 15D | ecosystem: Environmental > Aquatic > Marine > Coastal | place: USA: California | collected 2016-10-13
TCTTAATAGTATTTCTAATGCGTCTAGTTCTCATTCACTTATTTGTTTCATATCACGATAGTTAGTGTTATTCTTTTAGATTATACTCATTTTTCTAAAAGTTGCGTTTCGTGATAGATTCTACCAACTTTTATTTGACAAATATTTTTTTTAGTTATTATATTAGCGTTAAATATAACTACATTTAACTTTTGGATTCGTTTATTAACATCTTTTGACTCATAATTATGACAAAAAAACAAAAATTAAAAAAGGGATATACCCCAAAACAGTATTTTGATATTATATTAGCTGAAGATAACTTGATAAAAATTCCTAATGTAAATTTTATCGTAGTATCTCTCTATTCATATACAAATAACTCAAAAGAAGCACGTATATTCTTTAATAATGTCATAGAGGGAAAACTATCTGAAAATTATCAATATATTGGTAAGGTTTATAAAAAAATAAAAAAACAAAGATTTTTAAGTACTATTAGAGACCTCCAAGTTCATTCTGACTTAGATACAGTATTACTTTCAATCATAGAATCAGAAATACTATCTTCTTTAAAGCGTTATGATGAGGCTCTTGATATTCTTGATAGTCTTAAACTAAATACTACTATAAATGAGAATAGAAAAGATTTTTATGATGCTATGGCCAGAGCAATAAAAATTGATTATTTGTATCAAAAAAAGAAATATCAAGAATGTATAGTTTTACTGGAAGTTTTAATAAAACTAAAGAACTATTTGACATTTGGTAACTCTTTTAAGCTAGGGCTATCTCATTATAGACTTAAAGAAAATACTACAGCATTAAAATACTTTGAGGCTTGTAATGAGATTCTAGCGAAGCAACAAACACGATGTGAATATTCTCTACAAGGCCTTACATCTTGGGAAGCTGAGATTAACTCTATACTAGGAAACTATAGCATTGCAGAAACAATCGCTCAAAAATATATCCATTATCTTGAAGGAGAGCAAAAAGATAAAACATTTGAACATTATTGGTTTGGCAATATATGCTTTCATAACAAAAATTACGATACAGCAAGAGAGTATTGTCAAAAAAGCTATGATGCTCTAAAACAAAAGAAGAGACCAAATAGGAATCTATTACAAAATCGCCTATACATGATAGGTCGTTGCTTCCAGGAGTCTTATGAACATAAAAATGCTATAGAGCCTCTCCTTAATAGTCTCAATATATTAAAGAGTACTAGAAAGTATAACAAGAAAAATTTAGTAGAACGTTATATTTCTTTGAGCCTTGCATATAAGGATAATAACAATTATTATGAAGCCTATACAAATATGAATCAGGCTTTAAGTATTGTACAAAAATTACAAGACTATAAACGTGAGAAAGATATTCATGGATGGTTATCAGAAATCTGCGAAAAACTTCCAAAAAAATGAATCTACTCTCAATTCACAACAATAGGATCAGCTCTCACGAGCTGATCCTATTTATTTTTTTGCTTGATTTTCTACCCCCATTTCCCTCGTACCCACTTCTCTAATTCTTCTAGACTCTCAATCTTTAATTTTGTATCTATCTCCTGTCCTTTCAAACAAATAAATACTTTTGTGGATCAAGTTTTTTGCTCTTGTAAAAAAGCTTTGAGATCATGCAGATCTTCTTTTTTTGCTATTGCTGGTATATCAACTACAAACTTCTCTAAAAACTTCTGAGGTTTTTCCTCTTTGCTTTCAAGAATCTTTTCTTCCAGCTTCTCTTCAAATTTCTCATCCTCTTTCTTTTTCGGCTCAGATACTTCTTTCTCATCTGGTAATGGCTCATCTTGAACGAGCACATCAAGATGCAATAGTCTTTTCCCATCATCAAAGAGTCATAGATCTTGTGCTTGTTCCCTTACTTGTCAAATACTCGCTATTTTGATATCCTTTGCCCTAAGGGACTTCCTCCCATACTCAAAGTTTATATCTAGTGCACCGTTTATAATAATCACCTTTGCTACTTCTAACTTGTCTGCGTACTTTTCTATATCTTTTGGGAAAATAACGACCTCGAAATCATAATCAAATCACTCACACTTAAGAAACATCATAGTTTTTCAAGTCTTGGTAATTATTTTTCTTATGTCTGTAATAACTCAGACTGCTTGCAGTATTTCTTCTTTTGGTCTTTCTACTTTTTTCTTAACTCCCCCTATCCCAACCTTTCCCCCCTGGGGAGAAAGGGGCTGTTCATTATTTCCCTCTCCCTCTGGGGCAGGGCTAGGGAGGGGGCTTGCATACTTATCAGGATTTGCTTTTTTATCTTCCTCCAAAAGATTTTCCATACTCATTCTGAGTTTTTTCACATTATTACTTCTTCTTACACAGTACCTCTTTAATCCATCGAGAGGGTGTCATGAAATATAGAACCCTATCATTTCTTTTTCTCCTGCCAGTTTTTCTTCAAAAGTGAACTCATCCATATCCTTGAGCTCTAACTTGTCTTCAAACTCATCACTCTGGTCAAAAAGACCTATCTGACTCGTTTGTTTTTGCTTTTCATCCTTTCTACAAAAGAGTATCATATCTGGTATTGCTTCATATAAAACCTTTCTCTTTCATAGATCATCAAGTGCTCAGGACATTATAAGGGCTTGAAGGGATTTCTTGTTTATTACTTCTTTTCCACAAGACTCTATAAAGTGCTCTATGTCTTTAAACTCTCAGCCTATTTCTTTTCTGGTTTCTATGATTCTATTAATTGGTCCATCTCAGATTCATTTAATTGCCTTCAGTCAAAATCTGATATTCTTTTCATCTATATAAGTAAAGTCTAGAAAAGAATGATTTACATTTGGTGGAAGCACTGAAATACCGTTACTCTCACATTCACTCACCTCCATTACAATTTTATCCATATTTTCCTCATCTGAGACCATAATTGCCGTGAGAAATTCTGTTGGATAGTACGCTTTCAGATAGGCTGTTTGATAGGCAATAAAGGCGTAACAAGCAGCGTGAGATTTATTAAATCAATACCCTGCAAATGGTTCGATTACATCCTCAAATATATGCAAAGCAAGTGCCTCATCATGTCACTGCAACTTTGCAGCCTCAGTAAATTTTTGCTTTTGCTCCATAAGCAGATCAATTTTTTTCTTTCAAATGGCCCTTCTCAATATATCTGCTTCTCATAGTGAGAACCCTGCAAATGCTTGAACCATCTGCATAATCTGTTCTTGATATACCGCAATTCATTGAGTAGGAGCCAGTATTTTTTCGAGAGATGGATGAGCGTATTCCACCTTTTCTTTTCCATGTTTTCTATCAATATAGGTTGGTATATATTGAAGAGGTCCTGGTCTATAGAGTGACACCATAACAATAATATCTTCAAAACTATTTGGTTCTAGATCACGTAAATACTTCCTCATCCCGTCAGACTCAAACTGAAATATTCATGTGGTCTTTCCGCTCGAAAAAATATCAAATACTTTCTGGTCTTCCATATTTAAACCAAGCATATCAAATTCTTTTCCAGAATGCTTTTTAATAATCTCTTGTGTTTTTTTTATGATGGTGAGATTTCTCAGTCAAAGGAAATCCATTTTTAACAATCAAAGGTCTTCGAGTGGGTAGGCACTATATTGAGTAACAATCGTTGTATCATCTTTTGGCGGATGAGCGAGTGCCGTAAAATTGGTCATAGGTTCTGGAGCAATAATCACCGCACAGGCATGTACTCAAAGCTGTCTTACATTTCACTCTATTTTGAGTGCATTGTCTATAATCTTTTTATAGAGCTTATTCCCATTATATGCTTCATTAAATTCATTCGAATCCTCAAGTGCTTCTCCAAGCTTGGTACCTGGTTTATCAGGAATCAGTTTTACAAGCTCATTCATCTCAGCAAATGGAACTCACATTACTCTTCATACATCTTTTACCGCTGCTCTGGCTGCAAAGGTACCAAATGTACATATTTGAGCCACATGATCTGAACCATATTTTTGTCTACAATAGTCTACTACTAAGTCTCTTTCATTATCTGCAAAATCGGTATCGATATCAGGCATCGAGATTCTCGCTGGATTCAAAAACCTTTCAAAAAGAAGATCATATGCGAGTGGGTCCAGATCTGTTATTCATGACAAATATGCCATCAGGCTTCCAGCTGCCGATCATCTTCCAGGTCATACTGGTATATTATTCTCTCTTGCCCAGTTAATATAATCTGCAACTATCAAAAAATATCCATCAAATCACATCTCATGAATTACCACCAGTTCATACTCAAGCCTTTCAATATACGTCTTCTTTTTTTCTGAGAGAGTGTTTAAAAATTCTTTTTTTGTACCAGTATAGTATGTCAAAGAAAGACTTTTTAGTTCTTCTGGCGATGTTTCGACCAATTTTTTATCAAGTCCAGGTTTGTCCATTTTCTTAATTAACTCAAAAATTTCTTCTTCGGTAAATGTATACTGAAACCTCCAATTCATTCACTTAAATGATATATATCTTAGATACCATTCTGATGAATCTAGTTTTTGTATTCATACCTCTTCTTTTTCTATCTCTAAAGCCTTATCATATACTTCTTGATCTAATTCTGGAAGCTCATATTTTGGAATAAGTATTCCACCTGTTTCTATCTCTATATCTACCATATTTGCTATCTTCACTGTATTTTCTAGTGCCTCTGGAAGAAAACCAAAGAGTATTTGCATTTCTTCCTCCGTGAAAAATGAATAGTCTCCATTCATTAAAGTTGGTCTGTCTGGGTTCTCTATTTCATGCCCCGTTCCAAGTGCCTGAATAATATCTTGATTTCCTCTGTCTTCTTTGTCTATATAGGAACAATTATTTGTAGCTACCACAGGAATAGAGTAGTTTTTACTTAGTTCAATAAGAGTATCTGTAACCAACTTCTGTTTTGCAATATCATCATGGTATATGAGTTCCAGAAAATAGTTCTCTTCTCAAAATATTTCTTGGTATTTTTTTATTCTCCCTACTATTTCTTCATCTGATTTTCAGGCAAGAATATAATACGGTATTTCTCATGATATTGGTCATGATAGACACACTATGTCTAACTCTTTGTCTGTTTGTGAATTGTTTAGCTCTTGTATATCCTCTAGGGTAATTTTTGCTAGCTTTCCAGGGTAATCAAGATTTGATTTTGAGATAAGTGATATAATATTTCTATATCAATGAAGAGATTTTGCGAGTAATACCAGTTTATGATTCAGGGTATTATCAAGTGATGACTCTACATATATTTCTGCCCCTAAAATAGGGGTAATTCCATTCGCCTTACATTCTTTATAAAGTTCGTGGCAGCCATGTATGTTTGAGGTATCAGTAAGTGCTACCGCTGTCATTCAGAGTTCAACCGCCTTCTTTACGTAGTCTTTTGGTTTTGGGAGTCCTGAAAGGATCGAATAGTGTGAGTGGTTATGTAAGTGGATAAACATATTTTTTTCGCTATAATTTACTTTTTAAACTCCATCTATTGTAAATATTTTTCTCCAAATTACCATATTTTTGCAATTCTTTTTTTAATGTGCTAAAATAAAGGTAATATTTTAGAAATAAATAGTGAAATATGAGTAATGATAAAATGAGTAGTATAAATATTGATACTTCAAACGAAAGTGTTCAAGAGAAAATAACCGAGCACTTTAATATAAAATGATTTGAAGGACGTATAGACGGAAGCTATGAAGTTCAAGGAACTGGGGAAACTCTTTTTTCAATTGTAAATGAAATGATGAAAAGAAATGGGGTATTTGAATGAGATAAAGCAATGATTAGAAGTTTATTGATAGCAAATGCTGACAAATACAATTTTTGAAATATACAGAAAGGGGATATAATAAAAATATCTTGAAACAATAATATATATGAACTTTGAATTAATGAAAAAAGGTACTTTATTGACGTAAGACAAGAAATTTTTGAATACCAAGGTGTTACTAAAGAAATAAAGCACCCTGATTGAGAAATAATTAACGAATATGGTATATATAATATAAAACTACATTGAGTTGTTTTGGATCTACCTATAAGATCAAGGAAGAATGCTGAAAATACAATAAAATTAGTAAAAAAAATTATTGAAATTTATAATAATAGTAGAAATAAATGACAAGAGTTTTATGCTGCCGAGGATCATCAAACAAAATGAAGCTATGATGCCTCAATTAATCTACATATCCGTGATAAATCATTTCCTTTAAAATATATTAACCCTGCAAGTCTTTGGAATAAGGCGAATCCAACCACCATGTTATTTGAAAAAACGTTCAAAGAAAATATATGATATGATCTTGATCCTACAAGAGACAATGATATTATGCAAACATTTTGTAATTTTCTTAATCAAATAAAAGACAAGTAAACTTGTCTTTTATTTTTTAATCTTCTTTTTCCTTCTCTTCATTATTATCATCCTTCATCAAAGGAAAGAGTACCACATCTCTCAGATTATCCTGTCCTGTCAATAATGACACGATCCTGTCTATTCACATACCCCAACCAGACTGACAAGGCATTCCATATTCCATTGCTAGTACAAAATCATTATCAGGTGAAGTCGCTTCCTCATCACCAGCTTGAATCGCTCCAGACTGACTATCAAAATTCTCTTTTTGTAACTTTGGGTCTACGAGCTCTGAGTATGCTTTGAGAACCTCCCAGCCATTGAGTACGAGTTGAAATTGTTCTACTATATTTTCATCACTATCACTCTGTCTTGCAAGTGGTTGCATCGTCTTTGGGTAGTTGTAAACAAATGCTGGTCCAGTAATACTTGGTCTGAGAACCTTTTTGTAGAGATAGTCTATCATAGTAGTGGTCGACTGCTTATCTATTCACTCCCATATAAATCATGCTTTTTTGATATCTTCTCTCAGCTTCTTTTCATCTTCCATAGCATAGCTCTCTATATCTATTCAAGACTTCTCTTTTACTCCAGCTATATAATCTATTCTCTCCCAAGGAGTAGCAAAATTAACTTCTTTTTCTTGTCACTCTTTGTCTTTTATCTTCACATTTCTGTCCAACTTCAAAGTATCAAAGATATAGTCAAACATATCTTCCGTAAACTTCATATTATCCGTGAAATTCCAGTATGCAGCATAGTGTTCAACTGCCGTAAACTCTTGCATATGAGATGGATCACTTCATTCATTTCTGAAGTTTTTTCCTATTTCAAATACTCTCTCAAACCTTCAAACGGTTGCTTTTTTCAGAGCAGTTTCTGGAGCAATTCTCAAGAAATAATCATCATCAAAGTCATTATGATGGGTAATAAATGGTTGGGCTGCAGCACCTGATGCACTATTTCATAGAATAGGTGTTTCTATTTCAAGAAAATTGTTTTTGAAGTAGAATTCTCTAATAGTTTGGACAAACTTACTTCTGAATAGAAATCTATCATAGCTCTCATCATTCATAATAAGGTCTAAGTACCTTTGTCTATAAATAGTTTCCTGATCACTGAGTCCGTGAAACTTCTCTGGAAGTGGCCTTACTGCCTTTGAAAGTATTTGAAACTCCTTTACAAAAAGAGTGAGTTCTCCATGTTTAGTTAAAAATAGATCTCAGGTTACTCAAATATAGTCTCATACCTGACAAAACTTTTCTGCTATTTTATACGCTGTTTTTGGTTCTCCTGCTATTTCTATACTGTCTACTTGTTCTTTTCCTGTATTAAAAACAACTTTGTCTCTCATAAATGAAACCTGAATATTATCAGTGTTGTCTCTGAGTTTTGCAAACGTCAGTTTTCCATGTGATTTTGAAGCTACTATTCTCCCCGCTGTTTTGTACTCTCATACAGCTCCGTTTTCCATAAGGTCTTCTACTTCTTTTGTTTGTTTTTCATTTTTCCTTACTTCTGTAATATCTATTTTTCAGGCAAAGCTGTTTGCGTAACAAATAACTCCAGCATTTTTGAGGTTTTTTATTTTTTCTTGTCTGTCTAAACTTTCTTTTGAATAGTCCATTTCTATACTTTCTTTAAGAATAAATTATGCTTCTTTTTATACTCAAAACGTATGAAAAAGCAAAAGAAAGGCGAGAAAAAGGTACTCTATTGATCTTGAGCATTTGATTTTGCTAGATTCTCATGGATTTTGTTAATATTATACCCTGTTCCTGAAAGAATTCATTGTTTTTCAAGTGCATTTGATATTTTAGTTTCCGTTATAATTTCGCTATCTGGCTCTTTTCTATAGGCCTCGATTGAGAATCAAATTTGTTCTCATTTCTCATTCTTTCCTTCTGGATTTTTGTAGTATATTGTATTGGCAAAACGAACCATTCTTTCTGTAAACTCCTCAAAAGAGTCGGTTATACTTCTTGATTCTCAGAAATTTCCTTCGGCAAGGTTTATATTTCCTGCATCGAATGGAATTCCTAAATCTATCACGAGTATGCCTGATTGTATTTCTCATATAATTTGATCAAGTGGGAGTTTATCAAGTCAAAGGTTTTTAAGAAGCTTTAAAAATTTTTCTGTAGATTCATCTTGTTTTTCTATTTGTTTTCTGTACTTCTTTACTTGTTTAGAAAGTGCTTTTTCATATTTTTTTCTGCTTCCTCTAAACCTTCATTAAATTCATCTAATAGATTAGATATCTTTCGCTTTAAGCCTACTTTCAATTCTTCTTTTGTACTTATACTTTCTATACCAAGCTTTTCATATATTTTTTTTCAAAGTATTTTTTGTAGTACTATTTTAATTGATGAAATATCTTGTTTATCAAATTCTTGATCCTCTACATACTGCAAGGCCTCATGTTGAGAGTTTTTAAGTCCCTGATACTTCTTTTGTGCTTCTTCGTAGGAGAGTCACTCTTCTTCCAGAGCTTCATAAAAATTTCCAAGTGGAAGCTCTGTAGGAAGTTGAAACTCTGAATCCGAAAGCCCAAGTGAACGGGTCGGTGGATTTTTTGAGAGGTCTATTTCGATAGTTTTTTGATCTGCTGTAGTAGAAAGTTTTCATCCACTCCTTATGACATCGTGCCCAAGTACCGTATTTCCATTTTTATCAAATGTCCCACTTCCAAGAGCAGCTATTATTTGCGCTTGGTATATTTTAGGTTTTCTAGGTATAAGCCTATTATAGTTCTCAAACTTTGCACGTATTTCTGGAGTATCATTGTTTTCTAAAATATAGTTTTTGAATACTTCATAGCTTGAATTCTTTTTTCCTGTAAGTCATTTCTCATCATCTATTTTTTGAAGTACTGTCAGAACTTCATCAAGGTGATTCTCAATTAAACTATCAACGTCTTCTTTTATATCTTCTTTGCTATTCAATATTCTTTCTACTACTATTCTCGCATCTGCTGAAAGTTTTGAAATGATATCACTTGTGAATATATCCCTTAATTCTCATATATCCTTTAGCTCTCTTGCTTCTTTCTGGTTTTCTTTCTTATCTCTTTTCAAAGCCTCCTTTTTTCCAAATCTTTCCATAAATTTGGAATATGTAATTTTATCTATATCATTTATTATAAAACCATTCTCCATTATATATTCACTCAGGTCAAAATCGTCACTAGTTCTGATGGCTTCCAATAGTCACTTACTAACTTCTTGATTGTTTTTTATAAAGTCATTAAAAAGTCAAAGTTGTTTTTCTCAAAGACCAAACAACTCTAACCTTTCTTGTACTTCCTTTGGCAAGAGAAACTCTGTAGATTCTGAAAGGCTACTTTGCTCACTTAAATGCTCTTTTTCCCCTTGAAATGAATTTATTTCTGACATAAAAAAATGTTATATGTAATCATATAACATCGTAACATATATTTAAAAATAATTCAAAAAATTAATGACTACTTTCAAATCACTCAGAGAAGTTTATTCATAGACTCATGCCTCTTGTCATACATTAAAATATTTAATTCCTTTTGAAGCTCTCCAGATACATACTTCAAATGAAAAGATTTTTTTTTCTTTTCATCGAGTCAAACTATCTTTTGTGCAGATTTTGGTGCACATTGTCCTATAAGTGTTATACCATGTTCTGATGGATTTGGGCTAGTAAAAACTCTGTACAACATCTTTTCAAAGAATGGATTTTTTTTCATCTTTACTAATAGCTTCTCTTTTCACATATAAGGCACCTTACCACTATTATTTTTTGCACATATTTCAAGTTCTGAGCGTATCCCTTTCACAATATCATCAACAAACTCTTCTTTTGTTTGTTCCTTTTCTTCATCTGATATTTCCGTTGAAACTTGATTTGAAAATGCTACTTTAGGCATCACATTAAAAAACATGAAAGTTGCTAAAACAATCATTATTTTATTTTTGAATGTACTCCTTGATTCCGATAAAGGAGAAACTTTGTTCGATCATGTAAATGATGGTAAATGAAGACCTTTCATCATTAGTAGATATTATATATTAATGCTTACACCAAATATTTTTATAATATTGTATTTAAAAATAACTAAAAGTCAAGTTTTGTGTTTGTGAGCATTTATATTCTTTTGTCAACTCCTTTATCTTGTTTACCACTTTTTTTTATGATAAAATAATAAGGATTAAATATAAAAACAAACCAAATGAATAGAATACTTTTCCTCATTCTTTGACTTACGATTAAACCAACCCTTACTTGGTCAGCTTTAATAGGAACCAACAAAGGGCTTCCTGCTGCACCAGTAAAAGAAGCAAGTAGTGGAAATTTTTTTAGCTCTGGAATAGATTTTATCTACAGAGGTTTTTATTACGCCATTCTTATATTGCTAGCACTCGTATTTCTCTATATTGCACTCAAAACCATTCGTTTTATGTTTGAGCTCTATTATGCGAAAAATTTGAGGTATCTAAAGATAACGCTTCCAAGAGCAGATTCGAAACTCGATAAAGAAAAAGAAACAAAAAAAGATTTCAAAGAAAAAATTGGAATTATGAGTATGTTTTATAAAGCAATCCATAAACTATCTGAGGCAGGACTAAAAGATACTTTTCTAAATGCTATTTTTAGACATTCAAAAATAAGTCTAGAGCTCGTCTATGAAAACTGAGAAGTAAACTTCTTTATTGCTACCTATGCTTCATACGTACACCTCGTAACTCAACATCTCACTTCCGTATATACTGATGCTGAGATATTAGTTATAGAACCAAAAGATTATATAAAAATTAAACCAAAAGGATACTCTATGAGGTGAGCTTCCTTAGGAAAAGAAAATGATGATGTATTTCCAATTAAAACCTTTAAATACCTTGAAGACGATCCAATTAACAACTTCGCAAATGTGTTTTGAGGTCTTGATAGAGAAGATAAAGCAGTATTTCAAATCGTTATCAAACCAGAATTTAAGTTTAATAAAAAAGCAAAAAATGCAGCTGGGCTCGTAGCAAAATGAAAATATAGGAAAGAAAAGAAAAAAATGTTTTCTATGATTAGTTGGTTATGGAATCCATTGGTTGCTTTAATAGAATGACCAGAAGATATGGTATGATGAAATAATGCACCTGGCGCGAGTGAATGAGATGCTTATAAAATATTTAATCAAGCAGAAACAGAGGCTCAAAAAGTGATGTGAGAAGCTGCTGGTCAACCATTTTTCTCTAGCTCAATAAGGATCTTAGTAAGTAGTAAAACTGACCATACAGCAGAACATTGAGTTCATAACATCGTAGGAGCTGCTTCTATGTTTACTGATGAATATAACAATGCCCTCGATAACCCACAGGTTAGAGAAGATGCTTTGCCTTTTATATTTACTCCTTTGAGATTCTTTGGCTTCAAATATAAACTCGTCGGTTTTTTTCAAAATACTTCTTACTTTTCTGTTGATGAAATTTCAACCCTCTACCATCTCCCAGATATAAACTACAATAAATCACCTATAATAAACTGGCTAGAATATAAAAAACTTCCAACGCCACACAACCTAAAAATGCCACAAGAACCTACTATTCTTGAAGAAAAAGATGAAAATGGAAACCCCATTCAAGTCCATAGAAAACTTGGATGATTTCCAGTATATAAAGATGGAGTCCTTATGTGATGGAATGAATATAGAAACAAAAAAACGCCTGTTTACTTCAATAGAAAAGATAGAAGTAGACATCATTATGTTATATGAAAATCAGGTTGAGGTAAGTCAGTATTTATATGATACCTTGCGAGGCAAGATCTGCGGAATGGTGATGGAATCTGTGTCGTTGACCCTCATGGAGATTTGGTTGAAGACGTTTTGAGTTTTGCTCCAAAAGAAAGAGCAAAAGATATTATCGTGTTTGACCCAGCTGATACAGAAAGGCCAATGGGGCTCAATATGCTTGAGGTAATTTCAACTGATCCAGATATAAGAAAAAGAGAAATGGATAGAGCTGCTATGGATGCCACTGATATATTTATAAAAATATTCTGAGATGAAATATTTGGACCAAGAATACAACATTACTTCAGAAATGGGTGTTTAACTCTTATGGAAGATGAAGAAGATGGAGGTACCATTATAGATGTACCAAGACTCTTTGTTGATGATGCTTTTATGAAATACAAAACGAGTAAAATCAAGAACCCTGTAGTAAAATCATTCTGGGATCATGAGTATGCCAATACATGAGACAGAGAGAAGCAAGAAATGATACCGTATTTCTCTTCTAAATTTGGTCCTTTTGTAACCAATACAACGATAAGAAATATTATCTGACAGCCAAAGTCTGCATTTAATATCAGAGAAATAATGGATAACAGAAAAGTCCTTCTTGTTAACCTTTCAAAAGGTAAGATATGAGCTCTCAATGCTCAGCTACTTTGATTGATCTTTGTATCAAAGGTAAATATGGCTGCGATGAGTAGAGCCGACATACCTGAGAGTGAGAGAAAAGACTTCTATATGTATGTAGATGAGTTCCAGAACTTTGCTACCGAAGCATTTGGAGAAATCCTGTCAGAGGCCAGAAAGTATCATCTTGCATTGATAATGGCCCACCAATTTATTGCTCAAATAGGGTGAAATAGTGGTCAAAAATGAGATAAGCCTAGCATAAAGGATGCCGTATTTGGTAATGCCTGAACCATTATGAGTTTTAAGGTTGGTGCTGATGATGCTGAGTATATGGAAAAAGAGTATGCCCCTCTTCTATCTCAACAAGATATAATTGGAATTGCAAATTATACTACTTACTGTAAACTTAATATAGATAATTCAACAACAAGACCTTTTGATCTCAAAACTATTTGGGATAATACATATAAAAGTGAACAAATTTCACAAATAATAAAAGAATACTCAAGAAAAAAATATGGTAGAAAGAAAAAGTATGTTGATATGGAAATTGAAGCAAGGCTTGGAATTATGCCTGACTAACCGCTTTTTTATAATCCCTCCCCCTCGTTACCTCGGGTACTCCCTTTGAAAAAGGGAGATAAAAAATAGTAATTAATAAATATTATCTTATGAAAACATTTTTAAAAATATTCTTGCTTCTCTTCATACCTATGACTTTTTTCATGGTAAGTAATAATGTAAACGCTCTTGATGAAAACCTGAATACTGGAAATAAAAAAACTGAAAACAATGCTATTGATAAGAATAAGCACCTTGATAATATTCAAGGTGAAACGGACTTTACCATATCAAGAGGAGGAGAGAAGTGACTCTATTACTCTACTATAAGAATAGCAAGAGACGGAAAAAACCTTGTTTTTATTCTCGCTAGTCTTTATTTTCTCATTCTTGTTTTAAAGCTTATTTTTGCTGGAGAGTCAGAAGAAGAAATTACAAAATTTAAAAAATGAATTATATGGATCTCTATTTGACTGGTAGTTATGCAGATTTCATATAGTTTTGTTATACTCCTCTTTGACAGAGGAGTCTGAGAGTGACTGGCATTTAACTTTACAGATAGGCTCATTGAACCTCTTATTAGTCTTCTACAAACCTCTGCTGGTTTCCTATTTTTAGCAATAGCTATATATGCATTCTACAGAATAATAAGTGCGAATGGGGATGAGGAAAAAATAAAATCATGAAAAATGTCTGTACTATATGCTATCATATGATTTATAATAATACGATTTTCAAAGATTCTAGTAGATTCAACCTATGGAGTTATTAATTGTGGAGGAGATTCTCGTTGAGTTTTCCAAATTATATGAAATAACTGTATAGATAAATGAAATCTCAGTGGCTTTATTCAATCAATAGTAAATATTATTAACTGGATGAACTCTCTGATTGGAATTGTTGTTGTTATTATGATTATATATGCTGGTTTTACTATAATATTTTCAGCCGGTGATGAAGAAAAAATGAAAAGTGCAAAGATGTCTATTATTTATATAGCTATATGACTTTTCTTATTATTTGCAAACTACTTGATACTGACCTTTTTTATACTCCCTGAAACTACTATTTAACCCCTCCCAACCTCCCCTTGTCAGGGGAGGAGAAGAACAAACAATTACTAATAAACATTATTTTATGAAAACTATCGCAAAAATACTTTTAATCATCTGACTTGGTATAGCTCTATTCTGACAAGGACTTACGCATGCAGGAATTGATTTTGGTAAAATAAGTGAAGATACTACAGAAATACAAGATGCCTCTATTAGCCCGGGGAATTTTACTAAAGCAAATAGTGGAGATAGCTCAATTGACATCATTGCTTATATAAACAATACTGGCTTCAGTATACTTACTACTATAAAAGTAGTATTTGGATGAGTACTCGTTATTTTCATGGTATATACAGGTACACAAATGGTACTTTCTTTATGAAGTGATGAAGAAGAACTCAAAAAAGCAAAAACATCTTTACGGTACGCTACTATATGACTCGTATTTATAAATATACCTGGAACTCTCTTTAATGCCTTTAATAAAACTGACTCTGTAACTCTTGATGGAAGAATATGATATAGTTCATGGGTAAGAACCCCAGGAACGAGTGATAGTAATATATTTATAGATATCTTTAATTTTTGATATACTTTAAATACTGATATTATATGATTTATTCAGGTAGCACTTTCTGCTATAGCGATATTTATGATTGTTGTTTCTGGAATCAAAATTCTTACTTCAAGAGGAAAAGAAGAAAAAATTACTGAACAAAAAAACAAAATTACTTGGTCCATTATAGGGCTAGTATTTATATGATTTATTGAAAGCTGGAAAGAGGTTGTTTTTGAATGAAAGGTTGATGATTGAGCGAATTTCTTTGGAACCATGTCAAATCTCGCTCTATTCTTCGCTTGACCTATTGCTATTTTCTTCTTGACTTTGGCTTGATATTACTATATAACTTCAAATGGTGATGAAGAGAGAGTCAAAAAAGCAAAAGCAATTGTAATCAATACGGTTATAGCAACTCTTATTCTTCTAGCGAGCTATACATTCCTACTTGATTTACAAAGTATTAGTATACCTGCTCTATAATATTTTAAAACCCTATTATGAAAAAACTTACCATAAAAATATTTCTCTTTATTTCCCTTTTCAGCTTATTCATAATAAGTACTCCTTTTACCGTGCAAGCAGCAAAGTGAGTAACTGTGACGGTAACAGAAAAAATCCCTGGTGCTAATTGTGATGATGGTACAACTAAAGAAAAAACAGTGAATGGAAAAAAAATAAATAGTACCACATATAAATGTACTATTGAGCCTTGATTTGGAACAGTAGTGAAAGTTATGGGAAAAATGATTCAGTATTTTGTATTTTTAGCCAGCCTATGAGGAGTTCTTTTTATTGTTATCAACGGTATTATGTACTCTATGTGATGAGCGGATCAAGGGCTAAAAGATGAATCTAAGAAAAGAATCGTTCAAACCCTTATTGGGCTCGCTCTTCTTTTTCTCAGTTGAGTGATATTAAATCTTATCGCTCCATGGATATGGATCTTATAGATACATAAAAAAATATTCTCTTTAATAAAGAGAATATTTTTTTATTTTATAGTTTTTTTGTGGTTGCGGAGACTGGACTTGAACCAGTGATCTTCGGGTTATGAGCCCGACGAGGTACCACTCCTCCACTCCGCGGTAAAAACAAAAATGGTACGGCTACGGAGAATCGAACTCCGGTTGCCTGGATGAAAACCAGGTGTCCTAACCACTAGACGATAGCCGCACATATATATTGAGCCTGGGTATTATATTCATATAAAAAAATAGTCAAATTTTTTTGTTACGTAAATGAAAATTAAAATATCTAGAATCTAAAGTCAAACGCAACTTTTAGAATTGTTATGAAATACCTCATTTGGAGTTTTAAATCACAGCCTTTCCCTTGGTCTGTTGTTGATAAGAGTTACATATTTTTGTAACTCTTTTTGA